>Ga0209633_10000486_pt1 | contig 45924 bp, 32 predicted proteins | sample Cruoilmetagenom1_FD_187290 | JGI IMG/M metagenome (GOLD analysis project Ga0209633, IMG submission 187290) | Oil polluted marine microbial communities from Coal Oil Point, Santa Barbara, California, USA - Sample 1 (SPAdes) (version 2) | ecosystem: Environmental > Aquatic > Marine > Oil seeps ... | reverse complement strand
TATTACAATAAAAGAAGAAGATTATGAAGTAAACAAAGCAGCATAATTATTGGTGACTACGGTAACGGCGTGCTTCAGTTGGAAAGTGTCGGCAAGTGTGTAGCCCAATTTATTAAACGAACATGTAGTTGTCACTTTAGATGAGGAATAATAGGGTGTTACTTTTTACTGTCTTCTAGTTGTTAATAGTAATTTAATAATGATAAAAAGAACTTAATTTAATTGGCTATTGTGTGTTAACATAATATGCCATTAGGTGTAAAAGTGTATGATAAATTTATATAAAAGTAAATTGAGCTTAATAATATTATTACTAATAATATTATTTGGGAATAGTTGTTATACCCAGTTTCACAGACTAAAAAATGAAGCGAACTCAGAGTCTCCTATCAAAAAACCACATTATTCAAATATTGACGGCTTAGAAGTAAAATTAAGATTTTACTTATATGAAAAATATCATCCTGGTAACTGTTTTGGAATGCCTGGACCTACAGATAAAAGAATTATGAGAAATGTTATTACAAAAAATCCTGAACTAGTAGAAATTATCAAATCGAAATATAATGTTTCTCAAGTACCATATATTTACAAAATACTTAAATCTGTCTTATCATTCCATTTAGAAGAAATTGATGATGGTTATAGATTTTCTTTTACAGATGGTAATTGTTGCACAATAACAAGGTGTGAAGGTGTTTTGTATATGGTAGATTCGAAAATTATAAGAACCAAGATTACAAAGAGAAGTACAAAAAAAGTACCATGCTAAAATAAACGACTAACCTCTGTTATGTTAAAAGTCAAGAGGATAAAAAGATTTATCTCAAAATAAAATTAACATAAAATTAATTTACAATTGCGTTTTACTATAACATATAGTCACAGTTCTGATAAAGTAAATAGAATGAATAGAATAATATTAATATTAGGCATAGTGATTTTAGTTATAGTTGGGTGTGATACAGAAAATTACTATTTCGGTCCAGTTAGAAAAGATGTGGATGCAAAAGAACTTGTTTCTGGACTTAGAAAAGATAGTTTATTTTACTCCTTCAAAGGCTATGGAGTCACACCTAGAGATGAACGTTTTGGGATATATTTGGTATCAAGAGAGAAAGAGAAAGGAATATATCATTGGGTTAAATTCAATCCTAATGGAACTAAGTTCAAAACGTTTTATAAATCATATATTAATGATGACAGTGTGTTGGTAAAACTTTCAAATGAAGATTCCTTAGAAATATTAAGTAAAGCTCATGAATTAATTAGTATTTGTAAAAGGTTAGAATTACGCTGGGCTGGATGGGAGTTTGGTAGATTCGACTGTTATTTCAATGATTCAACAAGGATGACATATGTTGAAGATAAAACAAAACTTGATTCTAATTTTTACAGATTTCATAAAAATCTAAATTGGATAGATAGCAATTTTGCGACATATTATTAAAGAAGTATTACCTCTAAAATCTACCTTAGGCAGACAAGTAAGTAAAAAGCCAAGTAGTTGTAATCTACTTGATAAAAAATAGTTTGATAGATTGAAAGTAATAAAAGTATTCGGAACTAACATAATGTTATTCCCGAAAATGTTTTGGGGATAACAACAAAAATAATTAAGAGATAATGTTATATCCTACTATAAATAAAGGATTTGCTAAGATCGCAGTTAAATGTTATTCCGGAAAGAATGTCGTGAATAACAGAATTTAAAAAGGAACGCTATACAAAATATCAGTTCCATATAAGTTATATTATATGGCAAAATTCATTAAAATAAATAGGGATAAATATTTTCATGAAACATTTTATCGTTCATAAGAGCATGGTTGTCTCAATTTTACTTCTGTTGAATACGAGTTTTTGTAGCAGTAAAAATGGTTTGCATGCACAGACAATAATTAAACCTTCAATTCAAGTTACGCGTGTGGCTGAAAATTTTTACACACTTGATGTCCATGATATTGTAAACATACTTGTTTTTACAGGACCCCATGGTGCGTTACTGGTCGATACTGGCTGTGAATATTTGGATTTAATTAAAGCAGAGCTCAAAGAGATTGGGATCGATAAAATCAAGTATATTATTAATACTCATTCACATGGAGACCATGTTGAAGGAAATGCACAACTTGGTCAAGATGCTATGATTATTTCAAGTCAACAGTGCAGAGATATTCTTCTAAAAGATGATAACTTTCCAAGGGCGGGTCTTCCAAATCTTACTTTTTCTGATTCAATGTCCATTCATTTTAATGATGAAATAATAAGATTGTATTTCATGCCTGGACATACTGATGATGATATAGTTGTCCATTTTACGAAAGCAAATATTGTTTGTATTGGAGATATTGGATTTTTCAAACCTTACTTTTGTTCGCCTGGGATCAGTGGAAATGTTTATAAAATAGAAAAATCATTATTTCGGATGACAAATCTTTTCTCAGATAAAGCAATTATTATTCATGGTCATACCAGTGAATATACAATGTCTGATCTTAAGCTGAATACTGAAATGGTTAAGGAAGCAATCATGTTAGTAAGACCCTTGATCGAACAAGGTCTGGATCTTAATAAAATTAAAGAACAAGCCCCATTGAAGAATAGTTCATTTTCACTTTTAAGAGAATATTCGGAAAAATGGATCTGGAATATGGTTAGAGATAAGAAACATCCGAGTAATAAGTAATTTATATTCATAATTTTTATAAAAGGTCGAATAGTTACATTAATCATTATTGAGTTGAGACGAAATCATGAGAAATTATTGTGTCATTCCAGTTTGTAACTTTGTTGGTCATACATTCTTATTAAGGCCATATAACCTCTGTTATGTTAAAAGTTAAGAGGATAAAAGATTTATCCAAAAAGATTAGTTAATAAAATTAACGAGAACCAATTTTATGGTTGTGTTTAAACATAACACACCGTTATATGCTTAACGAAAAATATCAAGGATTTTTAATGAATAACCTTAATACTAGGAAAATTGAATATAAAGAACAATTGCCAGATCTAGATAATTATTGGGACTTATTTAATACAACTTCTTGGAATGATAAATATAAATTTAATAAGTCCGACATAGGAAATGCGATAGAAAATAGTTGGTATGTGATTTCGGTTTATAATGAAAATAAACTAATTGGATTTGGTAGAGTAATTTCTGATGGAATACATCATGCATTAATTGTAGATATGATTATTCATCCAGAATATCAGAGTAAAGGAATTGGTGGTTTGTTATTAGAGAAATTGTTAAAAAAATGTAAAAGTCATAACATTAGAGATATTCAATTATTCTCGGCAAAAGATAAATATAAATTTTACGAAAAATATAATTTTATTAAGCGGTTAAATGATGCTCCTGGGATGCAATACCAATACTAATAATTCAGTATAAATAGAATTATTAAAAGCTTATAACCAGGGACTGTGTTAAAAAACAAGATAAATTGTTAGGAAATTATCAAAGAACCTACCTACCGGTAGGTAGGCAAAAACGAAACGTATGTATTTGAAATTAATTAAGGATTATAATTAGGTATATAATCGGTATTGTTTTTCCATAAAGTATAAATGAGTAAAAGTACTGCTGGACAGGCAAGCCAACTGCTCTGCCACGGCAGAAAAGTTCGGACTGACTACTTATCTCTACTTTTCGGTAGATAGGGGAACAGTGTTATACAACAAAATTAGGGTGCAAAAATTGAAAATAATGTTTTATTTTTTATATCTAATTCCTATGATATTTTGCTTTTGTCAAATTTCTAATAAAAGTGAAATCGCTTTTACAATAGATGAAAAAGACTTAATGCCCGAAGGAATAACATATTCATCATCCACAAAATTCTTTTATTTAAGTAGTATAAATAAAACCAAAATAATCAAGATTAATGCTGAAACTGAAGAGTATCAAGATTTCATTAGTTCTGAAGTTTTAAGAATGTGGGTTTTAGGTTTAGCAGTAGATGAATCGAATAAAGTATTATGGGCTTGTACTGAAAGTGTGGAAGATAATCCGTCTAAATCTGCAGTTGCTAAGTTTGATTTGTTTACGGGAAAGTTGCTGTATTCTTTTGAATATGTTGATACGGTAAAATATTTAAACAATGATCTTATTTTAGATTCTGAAGGTAATGTCTATTATACAAACAGAGCAAATCATAGTGTATCTAAAATTGATATTAGCTCGAATAAAGTTGAATTAATCCTTAGAGATATTGCAATAGAGCATCCTAACGGTATAACGATATCGCCCGATGATAATTATTTATATGTTGCTTCAGCAACAAAAGGAATATGTATAATAGACATTAAAAAACGGGAATTACTAAAGAGTAATCTTTCTTCAAGTTCAAACGGAATTGATGGGTTAAAATTTTATAAACAAAGTTTAATCGGAATTCAAAATGGCGTGCAAAACAAAAGTGATATAAAAATCATAAGATATTTCTTAGATTCAACTTTAGTTAAAATATCGAGAGAAATGATAATTGATCAAGATAATCCTAATTTTGACGTACCAACTACATTTGTGATTGTAAACGATAATTTATTTTGTATTGCAAATAGTCAACTAGGAAACTATTCACGAAAGGGGATAAAAGATCAATCAATTTTAAAAGCCGTGAAAATATTAAAATATAAGTTATGAAGTGGTATAACCTCTTAAACCTACCTTCGGTTGGCTAGTCTGCCGGAGGCAGATGAATTTATATGTATGAAGAAAATTAATCTTATCATTTAGTCCAGCTTTCCCAACAGCTTTCTTAAAACTTTTAGTTACAAAATCATTATTAAAATTTATGTCACCACTTTTTGAGAAAACATAGACTTCTTTTTTATCTGATAAACAAATATACGAATCACTCTTAACTGTAATATTACGAGATTTTGGGTTGATGGGGTATTATTTATCCCGTGTGTAATTAAAAATTATTTTGTATCTTGTTAAAAGACAATGACTCTCATTAAAGTGTAGTATGAATGAGAATAATCATAAATAAATCATTTGAAAAATTATTTTATTTTTTACTGCTTAGTATTAAATAAATCCTTAATAAAAATGAGTAATTTAATATTTATTATAAAAGATAAATTATGAAAATAAAACATATGAACAGCGGACAAAATATAGAATTACCAATGCAGTTTGTGATAAGTTTCGAAAAAGTTTTTTCTTCTTATAAAAAATATGCAACCAAGGAATATGAAAATCATCATTACCATATTGGTGCTAAGAGCATGGTAAAGGAAATTGAAAAATATCCTGAATTAATGGATGGATTTTCTGATTTATCATTATTGGATAAATATAAGAACCAGATTGATTTAATTTTAGATCCCTTATTTCCGGAGACATTGTTAAATAATGAAATTAAATCTGCCACTGTACCATTTTCATTTACATCATTCAAATTTACTACACGCTTTGAAAAGATACTGGAAGATGCGGGGGAAGATTATTTGCTAACAGCCCGAAATTTTGAAGATGACCTTTTCTACATTGCAGCTTGTACCTGGATCTTAGCAGTAAATCATAATTACTATATTGATTTAAAAAGACCTTTCTTTTTTGATATTCCGGATAAGAATGGTGAGATAAGGAATTTTAGAGCAGCTTTTAATGCGGATATGGGAGAAGTAACTCCTACAGAAAATGCGCCTGAAATTACCATGGACGATATAAAAGTGTTATTAGATAGTTTTGATAATATTGAGATTTGGAAAGAAAAGTTCCCACCAAACAGTTACATTTTTAAAGGATTTGGGATTATCAATCTCTTTGACGTAACCGCCGATGAAACAATTACTTCAATAAATTCTGATCTTTTAAGAAGTGACGAAAATCTGTTACGGGATTTACGCAAACATTTAGCAAAGTTTTATAATATTAAAGATCTAATGTTGGGCTTCTCAATTTTTGATATTTCATCAGAAAATTTGGGATTAGGACAAATAAGACAATCTGAAAGTTTAATTTTAAGTGGTGAAGCAGAGATAAAATGCAATAAATTTTTCTGTAGTTATATTTTGGATGAAGTTTTTAGAAAACATAATTCCATTGCTATATCAGATGTAGAAAAATATGGTGAACGTAGTAAGCAGAATCAGTTTTATAAAAATCTGAAAGCAAAGGGAATTGGAAGTATAATAATTATTCCTATAAAAGAAACTAATAATAAAGATTTAGCAATATTAGAAGTAGCTTCACCCAGACCTTTTGAACTAAACTCAATTAGCCAGCATAAATTAAAAGATTTAATTCCGGTGTTTGAGTCTGCTGTAGAAAGGGCATCGGAGGAACACAAAAATGTTTTAGAAGCAACAATTCAGGAGTATTATACATCAATACATCCTTCAGTAAAATGGCGTTTTTATGAAGCTGCAGAAAAATATCACCTCGACGTTCATGAAAAACGAGAGAATATAAAATTAGATGAAATAGTTTTTGAAAATGTATTTCCATTATTTGGTCAATTAGATATAAAAGGTTCTTCAATGGCAAGAAATCAAGCCATAAAGCAAGATCTCACTACCCAACTTTCAATGGCAGTTAATATATTAAAACAATCATTAAAAGTTGAACAACTTCCTATTTACGATGAATTAATATTCAGACTGAACGAATATTTGGATAACATCAAGATCGGTTTAAAATCAGGTGATGAAGTTGGAATCTTAAGTTTCTTAAAAAGTGAAATTTATCCTGTATTTAAACATATTGAAGGTATAAATAAAAAGTTATCCAAATTGATCAGTAAGTATAAAGATAGATTAGATCCAAATTTAAAAGTAGTTTATGAAAAACGTAAAGAATATGAAAATGGTGTTAATTTTTTAAATGAAAAGCTGGCAACATATTTAGATGAGAAACAAGAAGAAGCACAAAAAATGTTCCCTCATTATTATGAAAGATATAAAACCGATGGTATTGAGTTTAATATGTACATTGGTCAGTCTTTGGTTAAAGGTAAAAAGTATGACAAATTATTTTTATACAATCTAAGATTATGGCAGTTGCAGATAATGTATGAGATGGAAAATGTTGCTTATGAAGCCAGAAAAGAAATGGATCATGAGTTACGCGTTGCTTCCTTAATTTTGGTGCATAGTAATTCGTTGGCCATAAAATTTAGAATGGAAGAAAAACTATTTGATGTTGATGGTGCATATAATATTAGATATGAGATAATAAAAAAACGTATAGACAAAGCAAATATAAAAGACACTGATGAACGAATTACTGTTCCCGGTAAAATTGCAATAATATACTCCCAAGATAAAGATGCCCATGAATATTTAAAATATATTAAATATATGCAATCCAAACAGTTATTTGGAAAAGTAGAAAAACTAGAGTTAGAAGATTTACAGGGTGTTTCCGGATTAAAAGCTCTACGAGTAGAAGTTCTATATAAAGAAGCTTATAATGAAAAATCTTCCTTAACCGTTGATAAATTATTGAAAGAAATAAAAGCGTGAGAAGAGGTTAAAATTTCCAAATAGTGTGCTGTTTTGTGGAGACAGAAAAGATGATAGTATTGAAATAATTTAAAACTCTGAAGAAATAAAAAGTCCTATTACACCTCAAAATCAAACTGTTCTTGTGTGTTCTGGCTGATTCGAACCGTTGACCTGCTAATAAAGAACTCAGTAATTTCAACAGAAAAGTAACTCTGAGTAAGATGTAGTTTAACGCATATTATTTACAGAAAGTGCCGCCAAATACGATTAAAATAAATCTATATCCATACTGCTATTACCGTAGAATAATGTAAGAAATTCCCGCAACTTGTTGTTATTATTGATAAATGGCGGAGAGGGTAGGAACCACACCTTATATTTTTATAATATCATTAAGTTTTATATATTTTTCACTCTTATATAACTTATTATAAATAAGTTACAACAAATAATAAGAATCATCAATTTAGCTATGTTTATACGGGTAATAAGAAAAACACTATAACAGACTCCAAGCTTTTGGGTATAACTGTTACAAACCTGGTTAATAATGCAGTCAAATATTCACCGTATAATTGCAAAGTACAAATTGTTGTTTCTCTAAATAAGTTGATAACCTATTAATATAACTGATGAAGGTATTGGAATACCTGGGGAGGGGAAAGAACTTTTGTTTGAACCATTCTATCGTAAGGGCAATGCCAAGAAATATAAAGGCTCAGGGCTTGACCTTTCTATTTGTTTAGCGCTCAGTCGAATTGTTAAATGGTACTATTGATGTTGGGAGTAAAATAAATGTAAGCTTAACTTCATTGTAAAAATAGCTATTGATAAATAAAATTTTAGGATTATGGATAAAACAATATTACTTATAGAAGATGACCCTGATATTTTAAAGAACCTGGAAATCCTTTTGTTACAGGAAAACTACAGAGTGATTTCATCCGTTAACGGTCTTGATGGAGTTACATTAGCAAAGGAAAATATTCCCGACTTGATTATATGTGATATTCTAATGCCTAAAATGAATGGTTACGAAGTGCTTCAAGCATTATCACTTGACCCCTCAACAGATACAATTCCGTTTTTATTCTTAACCGCAAAGACAGAAATAAAAGATTTTAGAAAAGGCATGGGATTGGGAGCTGATGATTATTTAATTAAGCCGTATGATATTGATGACTTGCTCAATGCAATAAGTATTCGTCTAAATAAGTACTATAAAATTAAGGGAGATCAGCTAAAACAGTTAGATCAAAAAGTAAATAGTAATACCCAACTATCAAAAAATGAAAGAATATTCCTTACAATTAATAATACTCCACAATTTATTAAAACAAAATCAATAATATATATTATAGCCGAAAGGCAATATACCAACATGATCATTAAGGACAGAACACAGATTTTATTTCGCAGATCGCTTTCTTATTGGGAAAAGGTGTTGCCAGAAAGCTTATTTTTAAGAATTCACCGTTCAACTATTATTAATCTCGATTATATTAGTAAAGTTGAAAAGTGGTTTCAAAATTCCTATAAAGTTTATCTTGCAAATGATTTTGGCCAATTCATCATGAGTAAAAGGTTTGCGTCAAAACTAAAAAGCCGTTTATAAAAAAAAATATCCACACCTGCCAAGCCTCTCTATTCATCACATTTCAGGTTATCATTGCCGGCCCCGTTTTTTCTGTGGTTGCACAATGGTAAAAATAGCATAGGATATTTATTTTGTTACTTTAAGACTGTGACCACCATGGGATTTTGTTATTCCTGACTTCCGTCAGCAAGTTGGAAATGTTTTTTTTTTGACTGTTGAGAAATCTTCTTACTATGTTTGGGTTATGATATTTCTCATTCGTCGAATGACGGGTTTGAAATGACAATATTGTAATAATTTCCAAAGTAGCGATGATACTGTGTAAAACGTTTTTCTAAAATTTCCAGATGTTGCTTCTACAAAAAATCTCATTTTAGTAAACTTTCCGCTTGAAACAAATATCTCCCGTTTGAAACTTTGTATTCAAAGGTGTTAGCATCCATCCGATTATTTTGGAGCAAAAAAGAAAACTTAATCAAAGTGCTTATTGAAAATTCGGTTAAATTTTCCGAACAAGGCACCAGTATTAAAGCAACCGGAATTAAGAGTGGACAATACTTCAGACTAACCTTCTCAGATGAGAGTATTGGATTTTGTGATGACTGTATAAAAATAATATCACCCTTTCAACAGTTCGAAAGACAAAAATATGCAACAGTGTGGTGATGGTAAATTTGAATTGAAAAGTGAGAAAAATAAATCTACAGTATTTACTGTTAAAATATTACTTGCAATAAACATCAATTAAAATAGTTGTATGATAATACTAGTATGAAAATTTTTTCAATAAAAATAATTAGGGTTGAAATGAAAACTATACTTAAACCGACAAATTATAGGCATATGAATGTTGTAGTCCTTTGCATTTGTTTTATATTAAACCAAAATTTGAATGCTCAATTAAATCATCCTGAAGTTGTTAATGAGAAATCGAATAAAATAACAAAAACAACCCAGCCGGAAGTAAAATTATCCGATAAGTTAGAAAATTGGAAAACTGATTCTTTTTTTTGGCGAACTAGAATAACTGGTAATTGGTGGGGGGCAAGAGATATTTTCGAACAATACGGTTTCGAAGTAGGTTTCGATTATACTGGCGAAATCTTTTCAAATCGTATAGGAGGCCTTGAACAGAAAACCGATTATCTGCAGAACTTTAATCTTACCTTTAATTTTGATTTAAAGCAAATGTTAGACTGGGATGGTGCATCCATTAATGTATATTTTTTGGGTAACAATGGAGGTGTGCCTGGTGATGCTTCCGGTGCTGCACAGGGCATCAGTAATATAGCTGCTAACAATACATGGAAGCTTTACGAATTTTGGATTCAACAAAATCTATTTGAAGATAAACTTTCATTACTAGCCGGACTGTACGATTTGAATTCAGAATTTGATACGAGACTATCATCTGCTTTATTCATAAATCCATCACACGGTATCGGCCCCGATTATTCTCAAAGCGGATTAAACGGACCTTCAATATTTTCTACTACATCCCTTGGTTTTAGGGCATTGTATCATTTATCTGAAAACGTTTATATCCAGGGAGCCGTTTTTGACGGAGTCTCCGGAGACCCTGAAAATCCATATGGCACTCACATAAGTCTAAGTAAAGAAGATGGTGCTTTAATCGCAGGGGAATTCGGTATAATAACAAATTCGGATAACCTTGGGAAAGGGTATTCAAAATTAGCTTTTGGAGCGTGGTATTATACTTCGGAATTTGAATCAGTTTTTCAACCTGGAGAGCTCGGAAGACCTGATATAATAGAAGGTAATTATGGCTTATATGCATTCGTGGAGAAGTTTTTACATGCTGAATCGGGAGACCAAGAACAAGGATTGGCGGGATTTTTAAGAGTTGGAATTGCGGATGAAAATGTGAATCAATTTGGTTTTTATTTTGGTAGCGGTTTAACTTATAAAGGTTTAATAAAAGGAATGGACAATGATTTAATTGGCATTGCCCTCGCTTTGGCAAAAAATGGTAGTCAGTTTATTAAGAATGCTGAAACAGTAGGAGAACTAGTGGATGAATTTGAAATTAACATCGAATTGACATACAGTATAAATATCCTACCATGGCTTTTGATTCAACCTGATTTTCAATACGTAATTAATCCGGGAACAATTAGCAATATAGATAATGCACTAGTATTGGGCAGTAGAATAGCTATAGTATTTTAGAGAAAAATATCTTAGGAGAAACAAAAATGAAATGGTTTAAAAATCTTAACATCCGTACAAAACTATTGGTGAGCTTTTCTTTTCTTGTCGCAATTTTTATTGGTTCAACTATGTTTACTATAATTCAGTTGAATTTTTTGGCAGATCTTCAGGATGCGGGAGCAGGGCGTGGAAACGACGCTATTGCCGTACATGAAGTACAGGTAGGTGTTTGCGAGGTTTATGCAGAAATTGGGGACGCTGTCATAAACCAAAATTTGTCAAAATCGAAAAGCGGTCTTAAATTATTGAAACAAGAAGCAGAAAAAAACATTGAGTTGATAAAGACACTGGTAGATACTGATGAGGAAAGACAGGATGCAAAAATATTTGAGGAAAATTATATTGAATATATTTCATTATATGAGGATCAGCTAATTCCAATTTTAGAGAATAGTAACGAGGAAGTAGCTAAAGAAATTAGTGATCTTGATGAAAAAATTGATAATACCCGCGACAAAACTCTTGCAGTATTGGAAAAAATTTCACTTTCGCTACAGAACGAAAATGTTGAAGCAGATATTCTATACGACGAGACAGGCAGTTCTACCAATACACTTCTTCTGATATTTCTTATTATCGGATCTCTTATAAGTGTAGGGTTCGCACTTATTATTGCAATCATTATATCAAAACCAATTCTCAGAGCAAAAGAAATGACTGAAAAAATGGCTGCAGGAAATCTTAGTATGCGTTTAGAATCTGATTCCAAGGATGAAGTGGGTGAAATGGCAAGATCTATGGATTCTTTAGCTGATAACCTAAAAGGATTTGTTGATGTAATGAACCGTATTGCAGCTGGTGAACTAAACGTAGACTATAAAGCACTAGGCGAGGATGATGAAATTGCTCCTGGATTGCTAAATATACTATCTTCATTGCGTAATCTTCTAACTGAAACAAACATACTTATTAAAGCAGCTGTTAGTGGAAAATTATCTATTAGAGGAAATACAGACCAATTCCAGGGTGGTTATAAAGAAATTATTGACGGAATTAACAACACTTTAGATGCTGTAATTGATCCTGTAAAAAAAGGTTCGGAAGTTTTGGAAGTAATGGCAACCGGGGATCTGACAGTTAGAGTAAAAGGGGATTATAAAGGCGACCACCAGATTATGAAAAATAGCATAAATTCCCTTGGAGCTTCATTGAGTAAAGTGATTGAAGAAGTTACCGAAGCAGTTCAGGCAACCGCAAGTGCAAGTTCACAAATATCTTCCAGTTCGGAAGAAATGGCAGTTGGTGCGCAAGAGCAAAGTAGCCAAACACAAGAAGTAGCAGGCGCTATTGAACAGATGTCAAAAACCGTTATGGAAACATCAATAAATTCGAATAGTGCAGCAACCTCGGCTAAGGAAGCAAGTGAAGATGCAAATAAAGGCGTTGGTAAAGTTGAGGAAACAAAAACCGGGATGGACCAAATTGTAAATTCTGCCGGAAAAACCGGACAGATAATCGGTTCACTGGCAGTTAAGACAGATCAAATTGGTGAGATAACTCAAGTGATAGATGATATAGCAGATCAGACAAATCTTTTAGCCTTAAATGCTGCAATTGAAGCTGCTAGAGCAGGAGAACAAGGTAGGGGCTTTGCTGTAGTAGCCGACGAGGTAAGAAAATTAGCTGAGAGAACAACAACAGCAACCAAAGAAATCGCAATCACAATAAAAGAAATTCAAAATGAAGCAAAAGAAGCTGATAATTCGATGACTGAAGCAGGAGAATTCGTTAAACAGGGTATGCAGCTAACTAATGAAGTAGGTGTGGTACTTGAGAACATAATGGAAAGTAATAACAAAGTTTCAACTGAAATTGAGCAAGTTGCATCTGCGGGAGAAGAGCAGTCGGTAGCATCTGAACAAATAAGTAAGAATATCGAATCAATCTCTAATGTAGCTAATGAATCTGCGATAGGTGTTGAACAGATTGCTAGAGCATCAGAAGATTTAAACAGACTTACAATTAATTTGCAGAATTTAGTTTCTCAATTTAAAATTGGTGAAGATAAAAAAAGTAATAATGAAACGGGAAGAATATTTATCAACCAAGATGAACTTATTAATGTATAAAAAAGCAAGATATATAATCGGGAGAAAAAAATGAGTGAAGAAAAAACAAGGTCGGTTGAGAGTGAAGGAATCTTGCAGTTAGTAAGTTTTAAAATTGGTGCGGAAGAATTTGGAGTTGATATTTTGGGAGTACAAGAAATAATCAAAATGATGAAATTGACCGAAGTACCAAATGCCCCCGAATTTGTAGATGGAGTAGTTAACTTACGGAGTAAAATTATCCCGGTAGTAGATTTACGCAGCCGTCTTGGTCTAAATCGAAGTGCGCATAGTAAAGACACAAGAATAATAGTATTAGAATTATTAAGTAATACTATAGGATTTATTGTAGACGAAGTTAGCGAGGTTTTGAGAATACCCAAAAATATTACTGAACCTCCACCATCTCTACTAGCCGGCATCAACTCCGAAGTTATTTTTGCAATTGCAAAACTGGAAGATCGGTTACTCATACTAATCGATCTAAACAAAATATTCAATATTAATGAAGTCCGTGCATTAAGAGATGTGGCTTAACAATAATTTGAAACTAAAAAAGGGTTGATCTTCGGCCCTTTTTTACTATTAAAGGAACCCACATAATTATTCTATTAGAAGTTGTTTGCAAATCATCCACATATTCATACCTTGGTATTGTAATATTTCTGTTTCTCGGAGTTTGCTAATAATCTGTTCCGGTGTGAATTTGACTTTTCCTATATATTTTCTCCTTTTGATCGTTATATGAATTTATGGTTAATAAGCTTAACAACAAACGACCTCCGGATAATGTAATGAGGTTGTTTAGTTAGGAAATAAACACTAAAATTTATTTTAGTCACTATAAACGGAATTAGTATAGCTTGTTGGTAAAAGAGTTTTTATCAATTTATTCAACCAAAATCACTATAAATAATGTCAGACCATACAGATCATTAAAATAATTATCTCTGGTACTAGAAGTAATATTCCTCTGCAAGTCGTATATGCTTGAGGAGTGAAGCTATCTTTATCTATTGGGGCTGGTTAATTTAAATAGATTGAGTGTAAACGAGTAAAATGCTTTAATCAAAATGGTTTTTTCATCTGTTTAGGATTTTGTAATATTTAATTGCAACTGTTAAAAAATAAATGTTTTTAATTTTAGCTATGATTTTAAAACAGGTGAGGATTTGAGATAAGAGCTTTTGAGCATACAAGAAAATTGACATTGCTCAAATAATAAAAGACAATTTAATGTATATCAATCGCTTTAAGAGACGTGATTAAGATTTAGCTTGACTTTACTAGAACATGGTTCTATTTTTACAATAAGTATTACTAAACTTTAAGTGAGTCGTTAACTTATGAATAATGTAATTAAAGAAAACTTAAAGGAATTAGATAACGATAAGCGGAATAATATTCTACGCACTGCAAAACGTCTCTTTTTGAATCAGGGATATAATAAAACAACTATCCGTCAGATCATAAAAGAAGCTAACACATCAACAGGGAATTTCTATTTTCCTGATAAATTAAGCATTTATCAACATATTAAAGTTTGAATAAAAAATCCGTTATGGTCTAATTATGTAGTGATTCTCAGAATATCAATTGTGAATATAATGAGAGGTTGCAAATGTTCAGCAACAAATTCGTAATATATCTTTTAATTTTTTATATAGTAACGCTTTCATGTAAGCAGGAACAAATTGCCGATAAAATTGGTCAATGGCGTGTAGTGACTGGTCCGCCTGGAAATGAGTTTTATTTATCACCGGAAACAAATAACAGACCTCCATCAGAGGAAGTTATTAGAATCACAAGGATATTTGTACCTCATATAAAAGCTTCCAAATGGGAGATGGATGACGATAATTATGATATTCGATGCGAAGAAGGTTACGAGGAGTATAGGTTTGAAATCACACCTCAGGGCGATTTAATTAAATTACGGTATGAAAATGATGAAACTAATGTCGATGAGGACGCTGAGGAGCTTGTGTTACGGGGTACAAAGAAGAGTATCATGGTCAGTGAATTACCTGAAAGAACTCTAGCGATGCTTGCCAACGCCTACCCTAATTTGAGACCGGAACAGGTCTGGACGGCTGAGACGATCGCGGGACAGCGGTACGTGATTAAGATTGGAAAAATGGCGTTTTATGCGCGCAACGATGGGCAGATTCAGACTGGTAGGCGAATTGATGATGGCGGGCTTAACGAAATTGATCCGCCAATTAAAATGAATGAGAATGAATTTGAGGAAGAAGTTTCTAAACTTCTCGGCCCTTACCAAAAGTACTTCAATTTTGAAGACAACATAAAAAGAATGGGCGGGAATACAAAAGGCGAAGACCGCAGCTACCGCTATGTAGTTATGGGCGACAGCCGTTCTAACTGGGACCTCTGGTCGAATATGGTAAAGCATATAGATGGTCTTGTACCGAAACCAACATTTGTTATTAATTCCGGTGACATCGTACCAATGGGCTATGCTAGAGAATTTCGCGAATACTATATACCTCCTTTGTTAAAAACGGAGATTCCATTTTTTGTCGCGATTGGCAACCATGAAACCGGTGACAATGATATGGCATATGCGTACCGTTATTTGTTTGGTGACAAGTCTTTGAACTATTACTTTGACTTTGGCAAAGCCAGATTTATTTTTTTTGATAATACCTCGGTTGTAAACTCCTCAGAAAAGAACCTTAAGTGGCTCGAAAAGACTCTTATGGAGACACCGAAAGATTATCGCAAATACGTTATTGCTCATAAGCCACCTTCGACTATTACAAAGTGGGCATATCATGCTTGGGATGATATCGAGTCGAAAATTTTTACTGACTTGATGACTGGCCATGAGGTTGACGAGGTTTATCTGGGACATATACATGCCTATTCGACTGCAAAATATGGCGGGGTCAACTATACTCTTAGCGGCGGCGGCGGCGCTGGATTGCATGACAGATATGGTCCCGGGGGCAACATTCATCATTATATTATCTGTGATGTTTCACCACAAGGTCACTTAAAACAGCAGGTCGTACGATTTTACGATACCACTAAGGAGACGAAAAAAGTACTTGAAGAGGGCAATTAGACAGATAGTAGCTGCCAGCAATCTGTCCTTTGAAAGAATTTTAATAGAAAGCTCCTAAACTTAGTTTCAATATCAATTTCTCAAATCTTTGAAACAATTAGTACAATTATTTTTTCAGGATTCTTTATTGCCATGGAAATCCTGCCTTCATTTGTTCTGGATCAGAATTCCTTTGAACCAACTACCACTATTCAAATTTCTGTTGCGAATACATATTTGTTACAGTCAAGGTGTTTGACATTTTAGGAAAAGCACTAACAGTGCTAGTGGAAGATGAAATGCTAGCGCCTGGAATACACTGAAGGGTTTTGATACTGACCAATTGCTCACTTGTATATATCTTTATCGAATGATTTGAACAGATAAAAAAACTGGCATTGCTCAAATAATCAAAGACAATTGAATGTATATCAATCGCTTTAAGAGATGTGATTAAAATTTAACTTGACTTTACTAGAACATTGTTCTATATTGAAAAGCAATTACTAGAACACCGTTCTATTTTACAATATGCATTACTAAATTTTAGGTGAAGTTATGAGTAGTGTAATTAGAGAAAATTTAGAAGAATTAGATAACGATAAACGGAATAATATTCTACGTACTGCAAAACGACTCTTTTTGAATCAGGGGTATGATAAAACAACTATCCGTCAAATCGTAAAAGAAGCTAACACCTCAACAGGGAATTTCTATTTTTATTTTCCTGATAAATTAAGCATTTTAAAAATTGTTGCCCAAGAATTTATTTCAATCCTTCGAAATCAAATAGACCAGGTTAAAAAATTTAGTTTAAGTCCGGAGATAGGGTTTGCATACGATTTTCGGCTAGGCTATATCAAAACATTAGAGGATCCAAAATTATCCCGGTTATGGTTCATCATTAAAAATACTCCAGAAATTCATTATGAATCATTAGAGAATAAAAGAAAACGTTTACAAACGTTCTTTGGTGATCGGATTACTGAGCAGAAATTAAACTTATTGGCCATTGCCATCCAGGGGATTTCAGATGGTATTTCCCAACAAAAAAGGGAAGGAGCTCTGAGTGAGGATGCTATTATGCTAAGTAATGTAATTGTTGAATATAGTCTTAGTTTGTTGGGATATTCAACAGAAGAGATTAAAAATACAATAGAAAAAGTTGACGAATTAATCAAGGAAAATCAAAGTGTGCTTAAGAGACTGGAAAGTTATTATAACTTTTAATGAGCACATATTGTTTGATTGTAAGATTTTTATAGTGTGTATCAAGAGTATATAAATCTGAATTCATTGATTGGGCTCCATTCTTAAAAGTAAATTATGGTAAAAAAATGGTGGGGGTTGACCATGCACAAGAAACTAATTCTTTTTTTTATCTATACCTTTTTAAGTACTTCATCTTTTGCTGCTGACATAGGTACTATTAAAGGCAAAATCACTGATGCTGAGACCAGTGAACCTTTGATCGGTGCTAACATTCTTATTAAAGGAACCTCTAGAGGATCTGCGACAGATTTAGAAGGTAATTTCCGTATTACAAATGTCCCGTCGGGTGATCATATAATAGTAGTGACATATATTGGTTATCAGGATAACCGTGACACGGTAAAGGTTGTAACAAATAGAATAACGGAAATAAATCTAAGTTTGAAATTTGAACCATTGGAAGGTGATGTAGTTGTTGTTACCGGCCTATTAGAAGGACAATCCCAAGCGATCAACCAGCAAATCACAGCCAACACAATAGTCAATGTTGTTTCTTCCGACAAAATCCAGGAGTTGCCAGACCAAAATGCTGCCGAAACAGTCGGGCGCTTACCGGGAATCTCCATTCAACGTGATGCTGGTGAAGGTCAGAAAGTTATAGTTCGCGGTTTGGCTCCCCGATTCAATTCAATTACTGTTAATGGCGTTCGTATACCATCAACGGATCCAGAGAACCGTTCCGTGGACTTGAGTATGATCTCTCCTGATGTATTGGCTGGTATTGAGGTTTTTAAAGTGCTCACACCTGATCGTGATGCTGATGCTATTGGAGGTGAAGTTAATTTCATTACAAAAAAAGCAGAAAAAGGACTAAAGGTTAATTCACGTTTACAAACCGGTTATAACGGACAAGACTCAGAATACGGCCAGTACCGGGGAAGCATAAAATTAAGTAATCGATATTTTGATAACGCTCTGGGTGTGATTTTTACCGGTGGATTACAGCGTGCTAACCGCGGTTCTGATATTTTAGATGCGGGTTATTCTGTTTCAGGTGAAGATGAGGAAGGGGTTGCAAACATACTTATAAATGATTTAAATCTGGGCAATAGAATTGAAGTGAGAAAACGATACAACGCAAGCCTTGGCTTAGATTATGAACTTGAAAATGGAAGTTTGAATTTCAATGGTCTCTGGGGTAAAACTGATAGAGATGAGATAAGGCGAAGACGGCGATATAGCCTTTCTCAAAACACGCAATCGCGGACAATACGAGACCGTGAATTACACACAGACCTTTGGAGCAATTCGCTAAGCGGGAACCATTTTTTACCTGGACTTCTTAATCTGGAAATGGATTGGATGGTATCATATTCAAAAACCGAACAGGAAACCCCTTTTTCACATCAAGTGAATTTTCATGAATTAAGTGCTTTTTCAGGAGACGTAATCCTGAATGATGGACCTGAATCTATTCCCAATTCTGCCCTTAATCGACTTGATCAAACATTTTTTAAGGGTAGTGTAATAGATGAAGAATCTACTTCTGATGCGGACATTACCACTAAACTGGATTTAAAAATTCCATTTGCTATGGGAGATAATTTTAATGGTTATGTAAAATTTGGCGGTAAGTATAAAGACAAAAGCCGTGATCGAAATGTTCATTCTTTGTTAATGTCTCACTTTGGTACCGAGTGGCGTTTGCCAGGTAAATACCCGGATCGTTGGGATTTGGATGGACAGGGTAGAATAAAATTCAGCAATTTTTTGGACTCTGATTTTGAAGCTAAAGATTTTTTAGATGGCACCTATGAATTTGGTACTGGTTTGGATGCTGATTTGTTAAACGATTTCCGTAAGGAATACCGTTACGAAAATTTTGGTACAGAGGAATTTCCGAGATGGTTATATGAAGACGATCCGGAAGCACAGATCAAAAGTTATAATGCTGGTGAAAAAATTACAGCATTTTATTTCATGACTGAAGTAAATATCGGACCAGATTTAATGATTTTACCTGGTGTAAGATATGAAAAAACAACAACCGATTATAATACTACCTTTGGTAAACCGATACGGGGTGATGATGAAAGAACTCTACTCCTTAGAGGAATTATTGATACAACCGGTCAGAATTTATATGAGGAATGGATGCCGATGGTAAATATGCGCTATAATCCCGTAAGCTGGTTTGATGTCCGCGTAGGTATCACCAAGACTCTATCACGACCTGATTATTATAATCTTGTACCACATCGCAATTTTACGAATAATGGAGCAACGATTGTGCAGGGTAATCCTAATTTGAAACCAATTACCAGTTGGAATTATGATCTCTTTTTTTCTTTTTACAGTCAACACGGACTATTAACCCTTGGGCTGTATAAAAAAGATGTACATGACGTGGATTATGTTAGAACACGCCGCGTCGATGAAGATGAGGATTATGGAAATGTAGTTACCATCATACAACCAGAAAATATTGGAAACGTCTCCGATGTGTATGGGATTGAAATCGAACTTCAAACCAACTTGAGATCTTTCCCCAGTCCATTTGATGGTATTGTATTGTATGCCAATTATTCCTATATCTCTTCACAGACATTTTACCCTTTCCTTAATGTAGAGACTGGTCCTGCTCCTTTCTTTAAACCAACATTTTCCGATGTCCTTCGGGAAGCCCAAATGATTGGTCAGGCTGATCATCTGTTCAATTTTTCCATTGGTTATGAGAAATCTGGATTCAGTGGCCGTCTTTCAATGAACTATCAGGGAGCGATATTAAGTAATGTGAATTTAAGGGAGGAATTGGATGGATATGACGATGATTTTGTTCGTTGGGATCTTGCTATTCAACAACAGGTATATGAAGGAGTAAGTTTATTCTTCAATATGAACAATATTACAGACCGCCCGGAAAGTACCTTCCTGTGGAAGGATATCTATCCCACAGGCCAGGAATTTTTTGGCTGGACCGGTGATGTTGGAGTCCGTTACCAGTTTTAAGGTCAAAATTATGAATATGCTCATCATTTTTGATAAAGAGGCTATAAACATAAAGAAAAAGGAGGCTGAATAGGAAACTTAATTCTACAAGTAAGTTTTGTTTTTTTTCCAAATTGGGAAAAGTGGTTTTTTCCAAATAATGCTGTTAACCATAATTCATAATTTAATCAATATAATTAAAAGGAAACAATTATGAAAAAAATATGTAGTATGAACATTTTGTTATTTTTGATACTCTTCTTTGGATTTATTGGGCTGACAAATGCCCAACGAATTGTTAAAATAGCCCCCACGGAATTTGGTATCATAAATAGCACGATTATGGGAGATACACTAGCCAACGGTGATCGTGTCGATCCAAACACTATCTATGAATTGGAACGTGGTGTATTAGCCTATTATGTATTTAACGGCTCAATTATGCATACAGGCTATAATCTGCATATTCGTGCGGAAGCCGGGGATGGTGAACGTCCTAAACTGGTACCTGGGGTTCTGGAAGGTGGTATATCAAATGCTTTATTCCGACCTAGTGGTGATCTTACCCTGGAAGGGCTTTATATGACCGGTCAGGACAATAGTAACGTAATGTTTAGTGGACAGATCATTAGACTCGGCGCTGAAGGTTTGCGTATTACAATCGATGATTGTCATTTTCATGGTGAAAGATCTGCTTTCCTCCATCTGGATGCTGCCATGTCCCGTGTTTTCATCACAAATTCTTTACTGGGCTTTAGTATATTAAACGGTAGGGGAGTTGATCGCAGAGGTAATATAATGGACAGTTTGCTGATTCAGAATAGCACAATCTATAATATGGTAAGTAGACCAGTTAGAGATGGTGGTTCCGGTCACTCTAATTATCTGAAAATCGATCATGTTACTTACTATAATCTCGGCGAGGAGGTTTCTCAGTTGGGTGAAACAGTTGATGTTACATTTACGAATAATTTGATTATCAATCCCGGATTTTTGGGAGTAATAGATGATGGAGATGTGGATGCATATTTTAATCAGCTGCAGCCGCTTACCGCTGATACTTTGGCAGGGGTTACACAGAAAATAAATATTGGTCATAACAACTTATGGTTAGATCCTCAAATAGCAAATGTGTTTGCAACCCTTAGTCTAAATCCTGCGGTCTATGGGGATACTACAGTAGTGGTTGAAAGGATATTTGCTGATGAAGATGCCGCTCCGCTTATTCCTGAAGGTGCTTTCATTAATGAGGCCATAGAGTTTCCAAGTGGTCCGGATCCTCAAGTCTTAATTGATTTAGTTCGAGATGTGTGGGAAGTTCACGACGGCGATGAAGAATTTGCTTCGTTCTTTGATAATGGTCCTGAAGGTGTAGATATTTTCGGTGATCCACTCTATGGTATATATCCTTTTGATTTAGCTTATTCATCATCTACTCAATCATATACTGCAGGAGAAAATGGTTTACCTTTAGGTGACTTGAACTGGTTCCCAGATAAAAAAGCAGATTGGCTTACAAGTGTTGATGAGATTTCAGGATTAGGCTTACCTTCAGAATTCAATCTGTCTCAAAATTATCCAAATCCATTTAACCCAAGTACTGTTATTAACTTCACGCTTCCAAAATCAGGTAATGTAAATCTAGCAATATACGATGTACTTGGTCGAGAAGTTGAAATCTTGGTTGATCAGGAAATGAAAGTCGGTTCATACAAAGTCGATTTTGACGCCTCGAAATTAACTAGTGGCATCTATTTCTACACAATTCAGAGTGGTAATTTTGTACAGACTAAAAAAATGATATTATTGAAATAGTATCAATTGATTTGAAAATATAATCTCGCAGGTTAATAAAATTTCCTGTGAGATATTTTTTGTATTTTTTTTTACATCTTAAATAACCAGTTTTGTATTGGGGCGATGTTGATATTCTTACAAATGATGAAGGAGAAAAGGTGAAGACAAAATTATTTTTAATCATGGTTATAGTCCAATTTGTTCTTATCTCTTCATCCTGGGCACAAACTGATAACACATTAAAAATTGGCAATCAGATATGGATGGTTGAAAATCTGAATGTAGATAGGTTCAGGAATGGCGATCCAATACTCGAAGCTAAATCCAATGCAGCATGGGAAATAGCTACAACACAACGTAAACCAGCCTGGTGTTATTATGGTATGGATTCTACTAACACAGAAAAATTTGGTAAGCTTTATAATTGGTATGCTGTAAATGATTCTCGAGGAATTGCACCATTAGGCTGGCATGTTCCAAGTGATTGTGAATGGCAAACGTTGATAGATTATCTTGGTGGAGATAGTATTGCTGGTGGTAAAATTAAAGAAGCAGGATTTTCCAACTGGGAAAGTCCAAATTCAGGAGTTAAAGAGAGAAGTGGATTTTCCGCTTTACCTGGTGGATATCGTTACCACGATGGATTTTACTTTAAGGGTTACACAGCATTCTTTTTTTCCTCAACTGAGCATTCTACTTGCACTGCATGGACCAGACTCGTTAATTACAACAATTCAGAAGTTTACCGCTACTTTGGTAATAAATGGGACGGGTATTCGGTTCGATGCGTCAAGAATTAGTTTTCGACATTAAAAAAGATACTTTTTGTAAGAGGCAGAGAAATTGAAAATAACAATATTAATGAGTATAGCCGTCTTTATTACACTAGGCTGTTCTTTAAGGTCACAAATCGAGAACACAGTAAAAATAGGTGAACAAGAATGGATGGTCAAAAATCTAAATGTAAGTAAATTTAGAAATGGCGACATTATTCCAGAAGCAAAAAGTAGAGAAGATTGGAAAAAAGCTGGGAACGAGAACCAACCGGCTTGGTGTTATTATGATAATGATCCAGTTAACGAAGCCAATTACGGCAAACTTTACAACTGGTATGCCGTAAGCGATCCACGGGGGATTACACCGGAAGGCTGGCATGTTCCCAGCGATGATGAGTGGCAAATACTTATTGATTATCTGGGGGGAGAAAAAGTAGCTGGTGGAAAGATGAAAGAATCTGTTAGTAAACTTTGGAAACATCCTAACAAAGGGGCAACTAATCAATTTGGATTAACTGTTTTCGGTGGTGGTGTCCGCTATATTGAAGGTAAATTTAATGATTTGGATGACGACGCTTATTTTTGGTCATCAACTGAGTATGATGCTACCCATGCCTGGTACCGAATACTTGGTTATTCATTTTCCAATGTTTATAAATACTATTATGATAAACGATATGGGTTTTCAGTCCGATGTATTAAGGACTAATTGATTTTATATAGAATAGGTAGGTGGCAAATACAAATTTAATATTTGGTTGTGTGGTTAGTTGAGATTCTTGAAGACTAATAACCCACAGTTTTGGAGAGAGATTTAAGTATGCATAAAAATAAAAGTTCCATAATAACAAGAAGACAATTTTTAAAATCTTCAGCATTAGGTGTTTCCGCTATCGGCTTAGGTGTCTCATCCATAAGTGCAAGTGTAATTAATAACGAAAATAGAAAATTTTTGATTCGTTTTGATACAGAATCTAGACAAAAAGAAAAAATGAAGGGTTTTTTTGAAAAAATTGTGTCTACTCAACGGGAATATGATATCCCGATCTCGTTTTTTTGTTTAGGAGCTGCCATTGAATTAAGGGAATCTGAATTTAAGGAATTTTATCAGGAAATAAAAAATGATCCATTATTTGATATTCAGGACCATAGTTATTCACATGTTGGTTTAGGATATGAAAATGGAAAATCTATTGAAGATTTGAGAGCAGATTATGAAAAGTCATTTTCAGTTCACGAGCGAGTTTTTGGAAGACGTCCTGTTGGAGTTTCACTCTGTGGTACGGGTGGTAGAGATGGCAGACTAGTATGTGGTTTCGATGCGAACGAAAAATCTCGTGCTGAATTAGATATGTTGGCTAAACTGGGTGTTAAAATTGTAAATACATCTCTTTGCAACAATGATAGCACGGAAGAATTTGTTAATTATGGGAAAATCGGACATCCGGAAATTATGGGGTTCCCAAATGGATTAAGCGATTCCGGATGGTTGAGAAGAAGTAAATATGGTGAACCTATGGAATTTATTAAATCACAAATTGAAGAAAAAGCCAGGCTAAATAAACACATGGCAATTATGTTTCATGACAGTGCACAATGGAGTGATACCAACGACAAGGAATTCATAAATTTAAGAACTATTGCAAATTTTGCAAAAACAAATGGTTATGAGCTGATCACACACGTTGAGTGTTATAATCGAAAAGAATTGTGGCATTAGTATTAGAAAATTAGAGATATTTTTTACCGAGGGAGCAATTATGGTTTCGTTTCAATTATTATTTAATATTGTTAAAACTTATTTAGTCCTTTTTTTATTGTTTGCTTTCTTTAGTGGAACTACTAGTTATGCACAACAAGTCGAAATTAAAATTGAAAAGAATCTTCGCAAAGAACATCCCCGATTGATGTTTACCAAGGATGATCAACTTAGAGTTGAAGAGTTGGCTAAAAAAGATCCGTTATTACAGAATTTAATTGAAGAGTTGTATTACCAGGCTGATCAATTTTTATCAGAACCAGTGATTGTCTATGATTTGGTAGGGCCTCGTCCACGTTTACTAGCACAAAGTAGAGCCTGTTTGACCAAAGTATTAACACTTTCAACTGCATACAGATTAAGTAAAGATATGAAATATGCAAAACGAGCTATTGAAGAAATGAACACAGCAATAGCATTTCCTGATTGGAATCCAAGTCATTTTTTAGATGTTGCAGAAATGGGTACAGCATTGGCAATAGGTTACGATTGGCTTTTTGATATTCTATCACAAAATGAAAAAGAGAGTATTAAAGCAGCTTTAATCAAATACGCTCTCGAACCGGGACTTAGTGTTCACCCAGGGAGGTTCCGAAGTAAAATAAATAACTGGAATGTTGTGTGTAATGGAGGTCTTATTATATCTGCTCTTGCTATTGCTGAAGATGATCCAACATTCGCAGAGAAGATTATTCATAAAGCGCTTCATTATCTTCCAAATGCTCTTAATAATTATGCTCCTGATGGAGCTTGGTTTGAAGGTCCTGGATACTGGAACTATGCAACTAATTATCTTTCCATGATGCAGTCATCAATGAATAGTGCATTAGGCACAGATTATGGAATATCTGATTTTCCGGGATTAGTAAATACAGGACGATTTTTAGTGGATGCAATTGGACCATCGGGAGACTTTTTTAATTATGCTGATGGTGGAAAACGTCTGCATAGTGTTCCACCTGCATTACTGTGGCTGGCTCAGCATTATGAACAACCAATATTAGCTTATTATAATCAGGAAATAATAAGTGCCTTTTTACCAATTTTTAAACAAACAGATAAAAATGTAAAACCGAACTTTTATGCTCAACGTTTATTTGCGCTTGAAATTGCTTGGTACACGCCTGGTTTTATCCCTGAAGATGAGGACATAAAACTTAACACATTATATCGTGGATTAACAGACGTGGCTTTTTTCCGCAGTTCCTGGGAAGAAGATGCGGTATGGGCTGGTTTTAAAACCGGTAAAAATTCATTAAACCATGCTCATCTTGATTGCGGCAACTTTGTGTTCGAAAGCGGTGGACATCGATGGGCTGAAGATTTGGGTGATGGTGAATACGATCTGCCCGGTTATTTCGATAGAAAATCAGATGGAGCTCGCCGTTGGAATTATTTCCGGACATCTTCTATCAGTCATAATGTTCCAACTATAAATAATAAAAATCAGAGATTTAACAGCGATACAAAAATACTTGCATTCGATTCAAGCCCAGAGCGTTCTCATGCAGTTGCTGATCTTTCTACTGCTTATACGGATCAAGCTAAAAGTGTAAAACGCGGACTTGCAGTGTTAAACAAAAAGGAATTGCTGGTTCAGGACGAAGTGGTTGCATTGCAACAAGGTGACCAATATCGTTGGGCAATGGTAACTTCTGCAAAAGTCACTCTTGACGGTAACCGTGCAGAATTACAAATAGATGACGATATAATGATAGCTGAAATCCTTCAACCGGCAAACGCAGTTTTCGATACCGCGTCCACAAAACCAACTTATCATCCGGATGAAACTCCTAATCCAGGCACTTGTTTACTAACAGTTTCTGTTAAATTAGATGCTGATAATATTAATACTATTGCTGTTACTTTAAAACCAAAAGAGAAAACATCGGCTAAGCAAAACAAGATAAGAGAGCTTTCCAAATGGGAAGGATATTTTGAAAATGTAAATAAATGAGGATGCTCTAAATAATAAATTGAAGTTTAGTATTTAATTGATTTCTAAGGAGATATGTACAATGATTTTTAGTAGGATTTTTGTTTTACTCATTACAATTTTATTTATGATAAACTGTACTCCCAAGGAATCGGCATTATCCGACAGCAAAAATAAGACTAAGACTTTATCAGCTGAATTAGAATCTACTGAGATCTTGAAGGCCATGGAAACGGTGGCAGACTGGCAACTCTCTAATCCAGTGCGTATAGATGTTGTCTATAAACCAGGCGAAAATCAACCAACAGAAAGAGTGAAAATACTGTGGGATGGATCTTTACTTCTTAAAGAGCCGAGAGAGTTTGAAAGTAAAATAGGTGGATATCCAAAATCGTGGCAAAGATTCATCAGTTTAGTGGAAGATGATATTTCATACTCCGAACTTCCAAATGCGGTAAAAGAAACTATAACCAAAACTTGTAATATAGATCCCTCTCAAATCGTCAATCTCCAAATGGCAGACAAGGCTTCAAAGGGCTGGGAAATGGCTGCATTTTATATTGGTTTAACCGCCTTGTCAAATATCTCATCGAAACCGTATTATTTTGAATCCATGAAAGCAATAGGGAGAGCAAATCGATGGAAGATTGGAGATCGAATTTATCATGCAGATGATCATTGTGTTGGTCAAATGTATCTTGATATGTATAGCCGCTTTGAGGATATAGAGATGTTGGCTGATATTAAAATGAAATTTGACTGGATTATAAATCATCCACATAGTCAGAAGATTGAATATTTACAAAGTAAAAACCGCTGGACTTGGTGCGATGCCCTGTTTATGTCACCTCCGGTTTGGACTAAATTGTCCGCCCTTACCGGAGAAAAGAAATATATCGATTACATGGATGGTGAATGGTGGTTAGTTACGGAACATCTTTATGACAAGGATGAACATCTTTTTTTTCGTGATGAACGTTATTTTGAACAGCGGTCAAAAAATGGAGAGAAAATATTCTGGGGACGGGGCAATGGCTGGGTAATCGCCGCTCTTGCCCGTGTTCTGGAGAACATGCCAGCTGATTATCCATCAAGAGATCGTTACATAAATCTGTTTCACGAAATGGCAAACAAAATGGCCGAGATTCAGTCTGATGACGGACTCTGGCGAACCAGTTTGTTGGATCCTGTAAGCTATCCTTCTCCGGAAGCAAGCGGAAGCGGATTTATTTGTTATGCTCTTACATGGGGTATTAATAATGGTTTTTTAGATGAAGCTGAATATTTCCCGGTGATCAAAAAGACCTGGGAGGGATTGATTGGATGCATCCAAGCTGATGGCAAACTGGGCTGGATTCAACTTCCCGGGGGTGGCCCGGATGAAGTTACAAGTGATAAAACTGCCTCTTATGGTGTCGGGGCATTTTTATTGGCGGGTTCTGAACTGTTTGAACTAGTACAAAATATTCCAGTTATACAAAAATGATATAAACTGGAAATCATTTTATAAAGTAAAAATATTATAACTTGAAATACAGATGGGTTTATTGACTAGCTGTTTGAAAGGGAAAGAAAAATGATTAAACATATAACACGTCGACGTTTTATCACAACCTCAGCCTTATGCGCCGCTGCAATTTATACTGGTTGTTCAAATAGAGAAAAAAGTGAAAAGAAAAAATTTCTTATTCGTTATGATACAGAGTCTCGGCAAAGAGAAGAAATGAAAGGTTTTTTTGAAAAGATAGTTTCTGTTCAGCGATCATATGATATTCCATTATCATTTTTTTGTTTAGGTGCTGCAATTGATAAAAGAAAGAGTGAATTTATTGAATTTGCCGGGGAAGTAAAAGGTGATCCGTTATTTGATTTTCAGTGCCATAGTTATTCACATATAGGTTTAGGTTATACAAAAGGCAAAAGTGTTGAAGTCTTGAAAGCAGATTTCGAAAAAGCATTTGCAGTTCATGAAGGTGTATTTGGAAGTCGCCCCATTGGTGTTTCAATTTGTGGTACTGGAGGCGTTGACGGCCCTAGCGAATGTGGTTTTGATGCAACTGAAAAATCTCGGGCAGAATTAGATATGTTGGCAAATCTCGGTGTAAAAATGGTAAATACTAATCTTTGTAGAAAGGATAGTACCACTGAATTTGTTAATTATGCAAAAATTGGACATCCTGGAATTATGGGTTTCCCTAATGGAACACCCAGTGACAACGGCTGGTTGCGGGGGAGAAAATATGGCGAGCCAAAAGAATTTATCACAAAACATATCGAAAAGAACGCTAAGAATAATAATCATATGGCTATAATGTTTCATGACGATACCGGTTGGATTGATGTAAATGATAAAGAAATGGATAACTTAAAACTGGTTGTTGATGTTGCCAGAAAAAACGGTTACAACGTGGTTTCTCATTTCGATTGTTATCAAAATAAAAAATTGTGGAAGTCATAGCTACTATATTGTAAATAATTAAGCCTAAGTAAATACAATTATTTTCTAAGAAATGAGGAAGTATCAAAAGATGAAAGCGCAGTCCATAATGTCATTAGGTTCTATATTTATCTTTCTATTCTCCTTAATGATAAATACATCACAAGGTCAGAATTCTTCTTTAAAAATTGAAACAAGACAGGAGATAAAAACGGTAACATACAAAGCTACCGATTTTACCATACCTCAGGAAATGTATATCAAAGGTAAAGGGGGCGAATTCTATATGCAAGTATGGAAGAAGTTACCTAAGGCAAGCGTACATCAAACCTTCAAGGGTGAAACCGCTAAGTATAACCTGACAGTTACTTATCTTGATGCATTTCTTAAAGAACCGTCAATCGACGTGTTAATTAATGATCAAAATGTTGGTACTATTTTATTCCATAAACCCGCGGATGGCAATAAGGACCTTTATACTCTTAGCGAAAAAACTCTCTCTGGAATCGATATTCAAAAATGGAGCAAAATCACTTTCAGGCTTAATAATGTTCCAATGAAAGAAGGGACTGAGAGATTACACGTTCAAAAATTCACTTTTACTCCTACTGGAGAATATGAGGGTGAAATTTCCAATCTGGAAAATCCTGAACCACTCCGTTTTTTTAATACTAGTGAGGAGCAGAGCAAAGCCCGTGAAATGATGCCCAAATTTGTCAAAGAATCACTCAAGCCTGTTTATGAAGAAAGAACAGAAGCACTTAAACAGTTAAAAACAGCTGAAGATTGGAAAAAACGACAAAATGAAATTCGTGCTCGTTTCGAGGAGTACTTTGGAAAGTTTCCTGAAAAAACACCATTGAAACCGAGAATTATTGATGTGATTGACAAGGAAAAATACAGTATAGAAAAATTGATATTTGAAAGTCAGCCGGAATATTATTGTTCCGCTAATTTTTATGCCCCAAAAAATCGTTCTTTCCCTGTACCGGGAATTTTAGTTACAGTAGGGCATAAGGAAGACGGGAAATCAAAACTAATGTACCATGAGTTGTGCCTAGGATTAGTTTTAAAGGGGTATGCTGTTTTAATAGTTGATCCTATGGGACAGGGGGAGCGTTCAGAATATTTTGATGCAGAGACAAACACACATTTTCTTGAACGGAAAGTAGATCAGCATCATTATTTTGGGCGTCAGGCATTTCTGGCAGATTGGTCCCTTCCTACATTAAGAACCTGGGATTGTATTCGGGCAGTAGACTATTTGGTTTCAAGAACAGAGGTGGATACAAGTAAACTCGCTGTAGTAGGGAACTCCGGAGGCGGACAAATGTCTCTGTATACCGCGGCTATAGATCAACGAATTAAAGTATGTATTGCAGCAGCCCCGGGTGGAAGCTGTGAAAGCTTGTTGCTAAATGGTCCGGCTTTATCTGTTCTCGATATTTATTCTCTTGTCCCTCCACGTCCGTTCAGAATAGTTGTCGGTAGAGAAGCAAGAGAAGCAGATGCGCTGATGCCTTTGATTGAAGCTTTTAAACCCATTTATAAAGCTTATAATGCTCCTGAAGATATTATGGATATGTCAATTGTCGACGGCCTGCATGATATTAAATTGCCAAAACGTGTAGTAATTTATGAATGGTTTAATAAGTGGTTTGATAAGGAGAATGAGGGTAGTGACGAAGCACCACTGCAACCAGAAAAAATGGAATCATTATGGAGTTCTGAAGAAGGAATTATGTTAAAGACATTCGGAGGGGAGACAGGACAGACTTTAAGTGCTAAAAGGGCGGATCAGATTTACAATCCGGAAAAAGATTTAGTGAAACTTAAAGAACGTGTTGCAAAACGCATTGGGTTAAGGGATTTTAATAAGCATTACAAAATAACCGCAAGACCCTTAGATTTTTTTTCTAACGAAAAAATAGAAGTAGAAAAGATAATCATAGAAAGTGAAAAAGGAATAGATATACCAACTCTCTTAATGAAACCGAAAACTGGTGAATCAAACAAAACACTAATTCTGCACGTTTCAGATCAGGGGAAGCCAATAGAGATCAGCAAACCTTCTATTCCGATAGAACTGGTTAGTAGCGGGTTTGAGGTTTTATCCATCGATGTCCGCGGCATTGGAGAGACAAATCCTAGTCCATCCATACCTTTAACAAAATATAGTGGCAGTCCGGAACTGCAATTCCGCCGCGATGCACTAGCGCTTAACAGTTTGTCATTTAAGCGTACCATGATTGGTATGAGAACTTTGGACGTGCTCAAAGTAATTGATTACATAAAATCACGTAATGGTCTGAAAGATAAATCTATTGTTGTTATCGGTGAAGGTCTGGGAGGATTGTGGACGTTATTGTCTGCATCATTTAATCCAAATGTTGATGCTGTAGTTTGTGTCGGGACACTTCCATCATATAAACTTTTAGTGAACAGCCAATATTATAATATTTGGAATTATTTTTGGGTACCTGGTGCCTTGCGTGATTTTGATATACCGGATCTGAGTAGACTGATAGCACCTTGCCGACAGTTATGGATTAATCCAGTTAACGCGCTGGCTGAACCGCTTGAAGAGAAGGAAATGTCTCAAATACTCACTAATCATGAAGATTACAAATTCACTAAACTGACGGATAGTTCACCGAAAAATTTGGTCAATGAGATAATTAAACTTATACAATAAAGTGGATATAATGAATTATAAAAACCGGAGATAATGCTCTTCAGATGACTGAATCTTACAGTAACGCACATCGGTTCCAGAGCAGGTTGGAAGGAAAAGGAATTCAATTATAGTGGCACATAAAAAAATAAATTTTATTGAAGTTGTTAATCAATATGACCGTTTGTGCTGTGTATGCAGTAAGGATGGCAAATATAAAACAGTGCCTGAGGTTATACGAAACTTTACGATGTATTTCTTATGTTTTATTCTATTATCTTGTGATTTTGATGCTGTTCATCACAATATTGAAAACTCCTTTGTATACATATCACTCCGAGACGACAATGCTATTGTAATTTACAAGATGAATCCTGAAACAGGTGGTTTGGATAGTGTTGATACCGAGTTGGTTGACGGGGGTCCGGCTTCGCTGTCTCTGGATCCCACAAAACACTTCATGTATGTTGCTCAACGATCGGCTGAAACCATATCAGCTTATAGCATCGATCATCAAACAGGCTGTTTAACATTTCTTAATACGATTTCAGCTGCCGACAATCCTGTATATATTGCAACAGATAAAACCGGAAATTATCTTTTGTCCGCTTATTATAGTGCTGATAAGATTGCAATTTATCCTATTGATGGTGATGGGCGATTAAAAAGTCCAGCGACACAGATTATTAGTACCGATAGTAATCCTCATGCCATATTAACCGATCTCACTAACAGCTACGTCTTTATTCCAAATAAAACTGCTGATAAGATACTCCAATTTTATTTTGATTCGGAAACCGGAAAAATAAGTCCGCTCGATCCTTCAGCGGTAAGTACAACTGGCGGAGCAGGACCAAGACATTTCGATTTTCATAGTACGCAGAATATTGTTTATTTTGTTAATGAAACGAACAGTACTGTTACTGCTTATCATCTCTCTGATATAACAGGTACTTTATCGCCATTTCAAATTATATCCACCTTACCCGAAGGTTTCACTGGTGAAAATACTTGTGCAGATATACATCTAACATCTGATAATCGATTCTTATACACTTCCAATCGAGGTCATGAAAGCATAGCTGCGTTTGCAGTCGATTCTACTTCAGGAGAACTTTCGGTTCTGGGACGATATACAACGGTGGGAGAACCTCGTGAATTTGATATTGATCCGACGGATAACTTTTTATATGCAGCAGGCGAATATTCTGATAGTCTGGCCTCTTATCGAATTCATCAAGAGACAGGAGAGCTTGAAACACTTCAAGTTAATTACGTTGGAGACAAACCATCATGGGTTTTGGTTGTAAATGTCCCTTTCGGAGTAAAAGAATCCTCCGTAGTAAATAAGTATCGGGGTAATAACTCGACTTTGGCACATACAATATTCAACTGTACCCAATTTATGGGGCACACCGAATATCAAAAGTTGTTTTTTTCTTTCAATAAAAACGGGAAACAAAAATGGTTTTGAAAGTTAAATTAAATAAAAAAAGGTCATACAAATTCCTTAGGGGCAAGATATTTTCAATCATATTGGTCACATTAGGTCTGATATTTTGTACTGGTGCAATTGCTCAAACGGAAAAAATTTGCCTGATAGAGACACGAGAATATCCCGGAAAAGATCCTTCGATGTGGGATGGAATATATGCCGCAAGAGATGGGAAAGTATATACCGGTCTCGCAACTGAAGGAAGAACTTCACGTTTTTATGTATATGACCCTGTTACGGATTCAAGCAGGATGATTGCTGACATGGCTAAGTTTCTTGGTGAGCAAGGCAAAGGTATTCGTACATCCGGTAAAATTCATAACAAACCAGTTGAGGATCTTGATGGTAACATATATTATACAACCATGAATAATGGAGCTGGCCCACGAAATATCGACTATACAAGCTGGCTGGGTGGGCACTGGATAAAATATGATCCGAAACAAGACAAATTGGAAGATCTCGGGCTTATAGATGAAGGCATTGGCCCTTATCCTCTCGTTATCGATAAGAAGAGGGGTTATTTATTTGGGACAGGATTTACTGGCTATTTTTATCGATTTGATATTAAAAATAAAGTAACCAAGGTAATAGGTAGAGTAGCCAATTGGGATTTATGTCGTAATGTATTTTGTGATGATGAAGGAAATGTGTACGGGTCGTTTCCTGTAGCTAGAGTTTGGAAATATGATTCAAAGACAGAAAAAATTATTGATTTACCCATACATATTCCATATGATCCAACAATCTATCCAACACAATTAATCAACCCTATGATTGATCGATCAACCATCTGGAGGGCGATTAGATGGGATTCAGAAGAAAAGGTTGCATACGGAGTGACAGGTGGCAGTGGTTCAATACTATTTAAATATGATCCACATGCTGATAACGGGGAGCAATTCACTGAATTGGCACAATTTTGTGATACTAGGTTTTTAGACACCGGACGTAAAGATTTACCCTTCTCAACTTTGGCCTTTGATGTAGACAGCAAAAATAAAAAGATTTATTATGTGCCTTCACCAAGGGATTATGTTCTGGACGGCTATGTTGAAACTTTAGAAGGAGAAGATCCTAATCATCTATTGATGTATGATATTAAAACAGGCAAAAGAATTGATTTGGGTGTACTTAAGACAGAAGACGGGCGTTCTGTCTTGGGCTGCGAAGGATTGACAATTGCTCCTGACGGCACTGTTTATATTTGTGGTCTTGTAGAAGTATATGATGAAAAATCTGCGTCACGAAAACTTGATGATAAACTGACGGCTCTTCAGTTAATTATTTACAAACCAGCACATCTGAAAAATAGTTATTAATTGGATACAGAAATGATTTAAAAATTAAAATTGGAGTATGATTTTGGTTGATAGGGTAAAAAGAGTGTCTAGCTTATTTATAAAAATTATGATTTTCATAATATTATTATTAACAACACGAGTGCAATCACAGGATTGGGCAAAATCTTTAATTAATAATTTACAACGGGTAGATCTAAGAACTTTAGGTTACCCAAATGTGAACCAGATTCCTGAGAATAGCAGCGCTATTACATCACTTTTACTGGGCAAAGATGAAAAAATATATGGAGGTACAAGTGGAGAAAATGCATACCTTTTTCTATTTAATCCCATAACTAATAAAGTGAAACATTTAGGCAGACTTAATGAACAGGAAAGCATACATCATGCTCTAGTACAGGATTCCGATGGATATATCTACATCGGTACTGGAAAAGACATGTTTAATGAAATAGAATTATCTAGTGTTGGTTTGAATAGCGAACCTGTTGATCAAACACTTTGGCGAGATATTAAAAATCATTTTAAAGATTATGATGGTGGACATTTATATAGATATAATCCAAATGTGAGTAACGATAAAGTTAAGCTACCAGACATGGAGTGTGAAGTTGAGGATCTTGGCATCCCAGTCTCTAATAATTCAATTTATGCACTGACAATAAGCCCTGATGGAAACGAAATATATGGTTTGACCTATCCAGACGGTCATTTTTTTACCTATTCGATAATTGACAAAATTTTTAAAGATTTTGGTGAAATAGATGAACAGTTATCTTTTCATGGACCCGAAAGATATTGGCGAAGTCTTCCTCGAGCTCTTATTTGCGATGATTCCGGCAGAGTGTATACATCGAGCACAAATGGAATACTAAAATATTATTCTCCCGAATCAAAAAAAATTGAATCAACAACTTTAAAAATACCAGGAGACTATTACCATAATCAATTTTATACTGATTATACAGTCGTTGAGTATTTTATTAAAGATGACACTGGTTTAATCTACGGGGGGACATCGGATGGGTATTTATTCTCATTGAATGTGCATAAAATGGAGTTGTTGAATTTGGGAAAACCGCGATCTGAACGTCGTTTACGCTGCTTAACAATGGGAAAAAATGGTAAAATTTATTTAATGGCTGGTGAACGATCCCAGTCACGTCCATGTCAATTTTACGTATACGATCCGAAATCCAGTAGCTTTGAAGAATTAGGTTTGTTAATAGCTGATCGTAGCCCGTATTATTATTGGCGCGGATACCAATTTGATTCAATGTTGACCGGAGTAGATGGGACTTTATATTTTGGTGAAAGTGAACGACGATCTCATCTCTTTCTTTATTTACCTTAAAGAGTAATTTATTTATTGTTTAGGATAGCAATTTGAATACGCCAATATTTTATTAGTAAAAAATAAAGTAAGAAATATATCCTCTAGGAGGTCTCTTATGCAATTGTTTCTAAAAATTATCACAGTGTCATTCTGTTTATTAATTGTGCTGTATTTTCAAAACTCATTAAAAGCACAAGAGCAACAAAAACAAGAATATTCGTTAAAGTCGGTGACTTGTAAATTTTACCCTTTCACAGGCGGAAACCTTGACCGCAGCCATTGGAGTGCTTTGCTTCAAGCCTCAAACGGTAAAATATACGTAGGCATAAGCACACATGCAGATGCAGGATATATGTATGAATTCGATCCAGCTACTGAGGAAATGACTCTACTTGCTGATCTTACAAAACTTGCTGAAGAGCGTGGTAAAGGTATTTGGACAACAGGTAAAATTCATGTACAAATGCACGAGCTTGATGGTTATGTATATTTTGGCGCTTTAACTGAGGACAGTGGCCCGCCGGCAATTGATGCTTCAAGCTATAAAGGACCACATTGGTATAGGATAGATATTAATAACAGAAAAGTGGAGCAACTTGGATTAATTAACAGCTTTTGGGGATTGCTGGGACAAGTAATGGATAAAGAAAGAAGGCAATTATTTGGTTTGGCTGAGAACGGTCATCTTTATCGATATTACATTGATGAAGATTATACCGAGGATCTTGGTCGTGTAGATGATTGGGATATTTGTCGCACAATTTTTGATGATGATTTGGGGAACGTCTATGGGAGCCTTGTAGGTGGTAGGATCTGGAAATTTGATGTTTCTCAGGATAGGTTATTTGATTTTCAGCATATTAGATTACCGATAATTAATCAGCCAAGAACAATGTCAAATCCTATGCTTAACCGTAAAACAGAGTGGAGAATTATTGAATGGGATCCGGTTGAGAAAGTTGCTTTTGGAATTATCGGTGGAACCAATCTACTTTTTAAATATGATGTTCATACTGGAGATGAAGGTACTATAACTCCTTTAGCACAGGTTTGTCCTCCGCAATTTCGAAGTGGTAATCCTATGGCAATTCCAACAGCACGATTAGCGATGACTATTTCGCATAAGGAAAGAAAAATCTATTATTTACCAGAGATGATGAGTGCCTTTGACTACGGTGATGAATCTTTTGATGTCGTCGATGAACACAAATTCAGTGAAAAATTATCTGGAAAGCAGGTGGCACCCTTATCTTATTTTTTAAGTTATGATCTAAAATCCGGAGAAGTTGATGACCTGGGGTTTATCAAAACAGAGGACGGACGTTATGCCTATGGAATGGATGGCGCACAGGCAAGCAAGGATGGAAAAATCTGGTTTGCCGGCGCATTTGCAGAACCAGATCCTAAAAAAGAGGCAGGGAAAATTGTGGGAGTATATCCCTACAGTATAGGGTTGGGTTGCTACGATCCCTTTGAATGATCCGAAATTTTACATTTGAATAGGCCAAGGAGTTAAGGTTATGCGAATAAATAAAATATGTATTTGGTTCAGTTTATTGTTATTCATTATTATATCAAATTTATCTTTTGCTCAAAGATGGGTAGATCCTCATTTTGATGCTCACAGGGTGGATTACCGTGATCTGGGCTATCCTGCCACAAATCTTATTCCGGCAGATAATAGTCAGATCACTTCTTTATTGTCGCACTCAGACGGCTTTATTTATGGTGCTACGAGTGGCAAAACTCAGTCGTATCTTTTCTTTTATAACCGCTATATTAATAAAGTGAGACCGCTTGGAAAAATTGCAGACACCAAAGGCGTTTATCACAATCTTTTGGAAGGCAAAGATGGCAAAATTTATATTGGCGGTGGATTAAATATGCTTGCTCCTCTTAAATTAACATCTGAATTTCAGGGTAAAGACAGGGCGATTGAATATCAATTGTGGGATGATATTAAAAATCCTTATTCAGAGTATGAAGGTGGTCACATATATATATATGATCCAGAAACCGGAAATTCGGAAGTATACGAAAATGATGACCCTTCTCCTCTTATCGATCTCGGAATACCTGTTGCGGCAAATTCAATTTATGCTATGATTTTTAATGAAAACAAAACAAAGATATATGGGTTATCATATCCGGATGCTCATTTTTTCATTTTTGATATGGAAAGTAAAACTACCAGAGATTTTGGGGACATTTTAACCGAGAGAGTTTTTGGTGGTCCGGAAAGGCATTGGAGAAGTGTACCGCGTGCGTTGTATTGTTCGCCAAAATCTGGTCGTGTGTATACTTCAGGTGACAATGGATTAATAGTTTGTTATGATCCGGAGAAGGATGTAATAACTCCTACTCAAATGCGCTTGCCTGGAGATTATTTTGAGGGTCTTAATTATTATGCTTACCCCGTTGTGGAAAATTTTGACAGTGACAAAGAAGGTAATGTTTATGTTGGAACAAGCGATGGTTATTTAATTAAGCTGGATATCGAAAATGAAGAGACCATCACTTTAGGAAAACCAAGAATCATGAGAAGGCTCCGGGCAATGAAAGTAGGAGATGACAATAAAATATACATGATCAGTGGTGAATTTGAAAGAACCTGTAAGCTGCATACTTATGATCTCAGTGGAGAAAAAGGTTTCACTGAATTAGGTCACCTGAGTGTAGAACGAAGCCCCTATTATGCTAGACGCCCCTATGAATTTGATGCAATTGCGATCGGGCAAGACGGCTCGGTCTTTTGTGGTGAAAGCGACCGCGGCGGAAAACTTTTTATTTATACACCCGGGCCTGGTGTTTTTAAAGGAAGTCTTAATCCGCAGAATCCACCTTTTGAAAGAATGAGGTCGATGAAACCAGTTTATGGACCAGACTAAAGTAATTTAGTAATAACATTTTACATTTAACGAAAAGGGACCTCTTTTGAAAAATAATAAAGGCATCCTGACAAGAAGTAATTTTGTGAAAGTTGCAAGTACAGGAATACTCCTGACAGGATTACAAATTTATAATTCCAGTATCAAAATGAAAAATTATGGAATTAGTAGACATTAATTTTCAAATCATAGAAATCATGCCAAAATATTTAATTATAAAATATAAGGAAGATAGACCATGAACATAAAATTTTTAGTTCTATTAACTCTAATAGTTACGCCATTTTTGATTGTTAGTGGTCATGAAGGACACGATAAAAAGAGAGCTCATCAGCACACAGAGAAAGAACTGACTGCTGGTTTGAATGATGTGCTGCCTCAAGGATGGCCGACTATTGATCTCGGAAGCCCAGCTATTCGAAACATTTCATACCCATGTTATGTGAATATTGAACTTGTGGACGCTGATAACGGTGAACCAGTTACCGGACTTATACGCTTCTTTACAGAAAATGGACAACGCGTCGTACCGGAGAGCCTGCTTCCACGTTCCACGGGGATCCGTCAGGATCATTATGGCATTTCAGCATTTAGGCGCCTTGACAGTTGGTCAGTATTGATAGATCAGCATAAAGTTCTTCTTCCAAGAAAGAAACTTTATATTGAAGCCTTCAAAGGGAATGAAACTGTTATGTCACGCATGATGATCGATCTATCAAATAAGGACAAAGCAGAGTTTAAGGTGCCAATTAAAAAATTTCTTCCTAAAGTATTTGATGAATTTTATAGTGGAAATGTACACTTACATTACAAAAATATCAGTAGATCTGCGGCTGATCACTATACTTTAGAGGTTCCCAAAGCTGATGGTCTAGACGTAGTCTTTTTCTCGTACCTTGAAAGAAAAGGCTCTGACAAATACTATCCCTCTAATAAGTTTACACTAAATGACTTAAAGTATTTCAGTGACAAAACTGGCGTACTTTTTGGCTGGGGAGAGGAGTATAGACACAATTTCCCTTCTATGCATTACTATGGTTATGGTTTCGGTCATATCATGCTTCTCAATATGAACGAAATGATTTTACCTGCAAGTGTTGGACCCGCGCTATCTGACGACCTCTATGATGATGGTACTCTTTTTGATGTACTCGTTGAGGCACGAAAGAGAGGAGGAACAACACTTTGGTGTCACAATAGGCAGGGACTTGAAGATATCCCAAACTGGATCGCTGGAAATTTGGATGCCCAGGTTATTTTTGAAGGGTTTAGTAATGATTCATATCACGATACTTTTTACCGATATCTCAACATTGGATTACACGTACCTTTTTCAACGGGAACGGACTGGTTTCTGCGCGATATGGCTATGACATATGTAAAAACCCCACAACCATTGAGTTTGGAAGGTTGGTTGAAGTCTCTCAGAGAAGGCAAATCTTTTATTTCAAATGGACCAATGTTGAACCTGGCCGTAAATGATGAGGGTGTGGGTGGTATAGTTATCGCGAAGAACAAAGATAAATTGAAGCTTAGTGGAAAGGGATATGCTCGCAAGGATTTTAAACAGATGGAGCTCATAAAAAATGGGAAAGTAATTGAAACCATCCCAACTCAGTTTATCGACGGTCATTATGTAGCGATCTTAGACAAACAGATAGAAGTGGATGGTTCTGCCTGGTTTGCTTTAAGAATACCACTGTTTACAACTATGCATTATGACAGACCCGAACCTGGTTACCCTGGTTTTAATGAATTTGGTATGCCTCTTTTTGCACATACTAGTGCAGTTTATGTGCGTGTCAATGGGCAAGATGTGTTTTTGGAGCAGGCAGCGAAGAGTCTAATGGCAGAAGTAGATTGGGATAAGCAAACCATAATCGAGCACTCGGTGTTTTCTAGCGAAGCTGAGAGTCAATATGTTCAGGATGTTTATAACAATGCAATTGAAACGCTTAAGGCTGCTATTGAGAAAGGATCACTTAAAAGTAGATAGTTATAATTTTAATACCATTGGTTCAGGTTATTGTTGAATCCAATGCTAATGTTATAGGAGTAGAAAAACTTGAAAAATTCATTGCTTAAAAAAGTATATAACATGCGGTTAGAGAAAAAAGGATTTTTTTATTTAATAATAATAGCGGTCATTTTATTTCTTTTTATAATTATCGGAGAAGGTTACGTACGGTTGTTATCACCAGGTGGCTACATCACTCCTGAAATTCAAAAGAAGAAGATGGAAAGTACAACTGAAATCTATAGCCCATCGCTTTTTTCCAGGAATGTATTTCCACGAAAGGAACAAATTATAAAATTTTCAATTCGCGATACTTTCCGCTTTGGACTAAAAGATGGTTATGAAGATATCGTAAAATGGCAAATAAATGAAAAGGGATACAGGGGATCAGATTTTTCACAGCTTAAACCAAAAGGTACGATCAGAATTATTGTTTATGGTGGTTCATTTGTATTCGACGTAAGAACAAGAAAAGGAAAAGACTGGCCACATCAGGTTCAGGATATTCTGCAAAAAGAAGGTTATCCAGTTGAAGTTATTAATGCAGGAATAGCTGGTCATATGTCTTTTGACTCTTTTGGTCGTTTTTTTACTGAAGGACATCATTTTGACCCTGACTTTATAATTATTTGTAATAAGTGGAATGATATTAAATATTTTAAATCTGATGAACCATTGTTACGAACAGTTTTTCCTAGGTGTGCGTCTGCTGATCCTCGTTATCAATATAATGGATGGTTAGATCATACCCTTGGTGAAATATCTCAGCTTTATTCCCATATCAGGAGTTCCTATTATGCGATAGAACCTGTGATAGAACCAGTTCCACCGAAGCCGAAAGAAGTATATACATCCTACGTAAGTGAGACTGCACTCAAACAGTATAAACTAAATATTCAATTGTTTGTAGATGCTGCTAAGAATTTGAGTATTACACCAATATTAATGACGCAACCTCTTCTTGTATCCCCTGATAATACTGAACATCAATTAGAAATTATTGAAAACGATAAAATGCGTCTGAATCATGATGTATTAAATAATGTTTCAGATAGAGCGGACAATATTGTTCATCAAATTGCTAAAGAGAAGGATGTTTTTCTAATCGAAGCTTCAGAATATTTACCGAAAAACGAAACGCTTTTTACTGATCATGTTCATTTAACACCAAATGGGGCTTCTGAACTTGCAAAATTTGTCAGCACAGAATTGAAAAAAATATTAAAGAAATAAACAAGTACGCTTATGGAAAAATTAGGAATTTAAAGAAGAATCAATTAATGGGAATAAAAATATGAATCAATTAACAGGATTAAAAACTGTTTTGAGTCGCATCAGCATAAGCGCTGCATTGATTATTATAATGGCAAATATATCTATTCTTGCAATAAGAGAAAATATTCCCGACGAGAAAACCAAAATACGTAAACCCAATATACTTTTCATTTGGACTGATGAACAGCAGCCAAATACAATGAGTGTTTATGGAAATCATAAAATACACACGCCGAATCTCAATAAATTTGCAAACGAGAGTACGGTTTTTAAAAATGCCTATGTCAGCCAACCTGTCTGTACACCTTCCCGGGCAACTGTTATGACGGGGCTTTGGCCTCATCAAAGTTCACTAGTTAGAAATAACATTCCATTACCTCAGAATATTAAATGTTTTCCGGAAATCGTCAATGATCCTGATTATAAAACTGGATATTTTGGTAAATGGCATTTAGGCGATGAAGTATTTTCCCAGCATGGATTTGAGGAGTGGGTAAGTATTGAAGATCATTACCGCAAGTATTACATGCCAGGTCGTGATCGAAATCAAATGAGCGATTACTGGCAATTTTTGAAAGAAAATGGTTTTACACCCAGACCATTGGACAATGAATTTAATCGCGATTTTGCTGCCATGCTACCTCATGAATTCAGTAAACCCAAATTCCTTGAAATGAAAACCATCGATTTTCTAGAAAGGAATCAGAACGAGCCTTTTATTCTCTATGTGAATTTTCTGGAACCCCATATGCCTTTTTTCGGTCCCTTCAATGACGAGTACGATCCGAGTGAAATAGATTTACCATTTAATTTTAATGATCCTATAGAAGATAATGAGCCTCTTCGTTATCGCCTTAAGCGTGAGCACCTGAAAAAGAATGGTCGTGAAGGATTTTCTCTGAAAACAGAAGAGGATTGGCGTCGTCTTATAGCTAATTATTGGGGTCTGGTGACTGAGGTTGATTTGAGCGTTGGAGCAATTCTCAATTCTCTTGAAGATCTAGGCCTTGCCGACAACACGATTGTTGTCTTCACAAGCGATCATGGAGATATGATGGGAGCACACCGGCTCTTAGGAAAGGGTGTTATGTACGAAGAAGCGATTCAAATACCATGGTTAATACGAATTCCTCACATGGGCAGAAATCAACAAATAATCGAAAACAGAGTGAGTCATATCGATTTAGTGCCAACACTTCTCGATTTGATGAATGTTGAAGCTGATAAAGATCTGCCAGGACAGAGCCTGGTTCCCCTTATCAATGGAAAGTCCGTAGAAGAAGATCATGTGTTCATTCAATGGAATTACCTAAATAAGACTGGAATAAAAACTACGGATGACGCACAGCCATTACAAAAAGCGTATTTCCGTGCTGTCATTTCGCCTCATGGTTGGAAACTTAGCCTGAGTGATAATGATAAATCTCAATTATTTGATCTTAATAATGATCCTTATGAGACAAAAAATCTTTTTTATTCGGGGAATCATCAGGATATCATTAATAAACTAACTGAAAAAATTCATAAATGGCAGGACTCCATCAATGATAAAGTCAAAATTTAACTGATAGTGAAATAATAAATTTCAAAGTCACTGTAAAATATTATTAACGTGTTGGAAATAAATCTTATTATAAACAGTATTTGATTTTTAATTCAAGAGGAGATATTTATTATGACTTTTACCCGGGTTTATACATTGCTTTTTCTCATTTTGTGTTTATTTGGTTGTAGTGAAAATAAAACAGAAATTGAAAATGGAAGTATTTCTAAAAAAAAACCTAACATACTCTTATTGATTGTAGATGATCTAAGGCCTGAATTGGGATGTTATGGTAATAAGAATATTTTATCTCCTAACATTGACAAATTGGCTAATGAAGGTATACTCTTTAATAACGCATATACACAACAACCAATTTGTATGGCATCGCGTGCTAGTTTTTTTACCGGCTATCGTCCTGACTATGCTGATCTTCACAGAGGTGGTTCAGTAAAAAAACAAATTCCAGAAGCCATAACAGTGAATAAACATTTCGAGAAGCAAGGATATAGCACCTGGGCAACTGGGAAAGTATACCATTATGGTGAGGATAATGTAGAACAGTTTGGATCGCAGTATGTTTCTGCTAACGTGCTGGGTAGATATTTGACCAGTGTAGCAATTGCCCAAGTAAAAGAATATGCAATTGGTTATGATGAATTGCGACCCAATGATGCAGGCAGCAAAGGAAAAGGTCCTGCATACGAAGCAGCTGACGTACCAGACAGTGCATACATTGATGGAGCGCTCACTAATTTAGCAGTTAGTCAGATAGAAGAATTTGGAAAAAATAAAAAGCCATTCTTTATGGCCATCGGTTTCAGAAAACCCCACTTACCATTTAACGCACCTAAAAAGTATTGGGACAAATATAATGTGGAAGAAATGGAGTTGGCGGATAATCCTTTTCTCCCCAATGGTGCCAACGAATATACCAAATATAATTTTAATGAATTAAGAAATTATTATGGAATTCCAAAAGATAATAATGTTTTACCTGATGATCTTTCGCAGAAATTGATTCATGGATACTATGCGTGTATAAGTTATATAGATGCCCAGGTTGGGAAAGTTCTTGATGAATTGGAACGACAAAATTTAAGAGAAAATACTATTGTGCTATTAATGGGAGATCATGGTTGGAAACTCGGGGAACACGGAATGTGGGCTAAACATACGCCTTTTGAGTTGGATTGTAGAGTTCCTTTGATAATTAGTGCTCCAGAATTGAAAAATAGAGGGATAAAAACTGATGCCATGTGTGAATTAATAGATATTTATCCTACACTTTGTGAATTGAGTGATCTGAATATTCCTAAACATGTTGAAGGGAATAGTATGTTACCTTTTTTGAAGAATCCGACAAATAAATGGAAGGAAGCTGTGTTCACACAAACAACTAAGCACGCTAGAGCGAAGCAAGAGCCAGAGAAAGTTACAACAGGATATAGTGTAAAAACTAAAAGATACAGATATACAGAGTGGACTCTACATCAAAATCGGGAGGTACTTGCAATAGAGTTATATGATCACCAAAAGGATCCAAAGGAAAATGAAAATATTGCCAATTTACCTGGAAACGAATTATTAGTTTCTGAATTGAGTAAACTTCTTCAGAATGGGCAGGGCTGGCGAAATGTACAACCCCTATAGTATGTATTAAGTACTTTAATAAAGGAAAAGGATATAAGTTTTTTATAAAACGTAAGCTAAAAAAAATCTTAGTAAGGAGCTTAAAATTATGGATTACTCACTTCATTGGTTGGATTATTTTATAATTATTCTATCATTGTTCATATCAATATATGTTGGTGTATTTTTTGTAAAAAGACAAAAGAGTACAAAAAACTATTTTGCTGCAAGTGGTTCTATTCCATCCTGGGCAGTCGGTATGTCGATTCTTGCTACTCTTGTTAGTAGTATTACTTTTTTAGCATACCCGGGAGAAGGATTTTCCTCTAATTGGGTGCGGCTGGTTCAGGGAATGATGGTTCCGGTAGTTTTACTTTTCCTGGTATGGTTCATAGTTCCATTATATCGTCAAGTCATTGGTATTAGTGCTTATGAATATTT
>Ga0209633_10000485_pt1 | contig 45940 bp, 39 predicted proteins | sample Cruoilmetagenom1_FD_187290 | JGI IMG/M metagenome (GOLD analysis project Ga0209633, IMG submission 187290) | Oil polluted marine microbial communities from Coal Oil Point, Santa Barbara, California, USA - Sample 1 (SPAdes) (version 2) | ecosystem: Environmental > Aquatic > Marine > Oil seeps ... | reverse complement strand
TTCTTTAAAATGTGTGCGACAGGCCTCTTCGCTGTCAAATTCTGCCGTAAAACTAAAAATATTCATACCTTAATTTTTCTTAAATATATGGATAATTTATGGATTATGATTGTTTACGGACATACAAATTAAATTTTAAACCGTAGCAATGCTATGCTTAAAAATTGTACCTCATCCTGAACTATAATATCACATAGAAATCGTTTCTTTTCAGCTTTCTTATCGTTAAAAATTTTTACCGTAACTAATGCTATGCTATGATTTTTTAATTTCAATTAATCTAAAAATAATTCAATTTGTTAATACAACATTACTTGTTTAATTTGGTCTAAAATTCTAACCGTACATTAACAACAGTATCAATCACTTTTTGTACTTTTGTTGCTCAATCCCAATTCAAAATTAGAATTGGTGTAAATTTATAAAGTTATGAATGATTTCTTTAACGGAATAGCGGATTTATTTGTAGATGTGTTATTTGCACCATTTGATGCGCTTAGAGCATTAGAGTTAGAAAACTGGTTTTCTGCTAACATTATGTCATGGATTTTTATGGCTATTGGCTTTGTTGCCTTTGTATATTGGATGCTAGAGCTTAAAAAATACGATGCTAATGGTGAAGAAGATAAAAGTATTTCTTCTCACTCTTATTTATAATCCGTTTTTGGTTTATAAATCAAAACCGATATCCTTACGATAATACATCTTATCAAAATGTAGATTTTCTATACTTTGATAAGATTTTTTTATGGCTTCATTGTACGTATCTCCATAAGATGTGATTGCCATAACGCGACCACCAGAAGTAATTATTTTTCCGTCTTGAGATTTCGCTCCTGCATGAAAAGCAATGGAATCTGTAATTTTTTCTATTCCTATAATTTCCTTTCCTTTTTCGTAAGCTTCAGGATAACCACCAGACACTAACATAACTGTAGTTGCTGCACGTTCATCAATTTCAATATTAATTTTTGCTAAGGTTTGGTTTGCCATCGCTTCAAAAACAGCAACTAAATCCGTTTTTAATCTTGGTAAAACAACTTCGGTTTCAGGATCTCCCATTCTTACATTGTACTCAATCACTTTTGGATCATCTGCAACCTTAATTAAACCAATAAAAATGAAACCTACATAAGGTAAATTGTCTTTCTTTAAACCTTCAACCGTAGGTTTTACAACTTGGTTTTCAATTTTATCTAAAAATTCTTTTGTAGCAAAAGGCACTGGCGAAACGGCTCCCATTCCACCTGTATTTAAACCTGTATCTCCTTCTCCAATACGCTTATAATCTTTTGCTGTTGGTAAAATTTTATAATCTTTTCCATCAGTTAATACAAAACAACTAAGCTCAATTCCGTCTAAAAATTCTTCAATAACAACTTTGTTGCTTGCTTCTCCAAACTTTGCATCTACGAGCATACTTTTAAGTTCGGCTTTAGCTTCTTCTAAATTATTTAAAATTAAAACGCCTTTTCCTGCTGCCAAACCATCTGCTTTTAAAACGTAAGGTGGATTTAGAGTTTCTAAAAATTTAAACCCTTCTTCTACATTATCTTTGGAAAAACTCTCGTAAGCTGCTGTTGGAATGTTATGACGCATCATAAATTTTTTAGCAAATTCCTTACTTCCTTCTAATTCTGCAGCTGCTTTTTGAGGTCCAATAACAGAAACATTTTTTAATTCTTCATCTTGTAAAAAGAAATCGTGAATACCTTGCACTAAAGGATCTTCTGGTCCAACGACCACCAAATCTATATGGTGTTCTAAAACAGCTAACTTAATGGCTTTAAAGTCCGTGACACCAATATTAAGGTTGGTCGCAATAGTTTCAGTTCCTGAGTTTCCTGGAGCAACAAAAAGTGCCTTGCAACGCTGACTTTGGGCTAATTTCCATGCAAATGTGTGTTCTCTTCCTCCAGAACCTAGTACTAAAATATTCATCCTTAAAAATTCTTTGAGCAAAAATAATTGGTTTTAAGCTTAAAAAATAATTATTTTACCAAAGAACTCAACTTAAAGGTAGAACTTTGAAATTATTCGATTTTTCTTTAAAAGTAAACGGCTTTGATATAGAAAAGGCAACTTCTGCATTGGCGAAAATTCAGGCTAAAAATGATACTGAATTTGAAGCTTATGTTGAACAACAGAAAAAAGCAATTATTTCCTATCATTTAGAGCATAATCCATTTTATAAAACGATTGGGAAATCTATTGACCTTAACGATTGGAATTCTATTCCAATTATGACCAAACGTCATTTGCAACAACCCATAGAACAGCGTTTAAGCGATGGATTTACACCAAAAAATGTGTATTTGAATAAAACATCTGGCAGTTCTGGAGATCCTTTTATTTTTGCAAAGGACAAGTGGTGCCATACCATGACTTGGGCACAGATAATAAATAGGTTTGCTTGGTATGGTATTGATTTTAACAGCTCTAAACAGGCACGATTTTATGGAATTCCACTCGACAAAAAAGGCTATTACAAGGAACGATTAAAGGATTATTTTAGTAACCGATTTCGGTTTTCTGTATTTGATTTAAGTGATTCTGCTTTTGAAGATACCTTAGCGAAGTTTAAAACGGATACGTTTGAATTTATAAATGGTTATACAAGTCCAATCGTGCAATTCGCTAAATTTTTGAAGCAAAAGGGTATTGTTTTAACTACATTTTGCCCAACACTTAAAGTTTGTATTGTAACTTCAGAAATGCTTTTTGACGACGATAAGGTTTTAATGGAAACTCAATTTGGTGTTCCTGTGGTTAATGAATATGGAGCTTCGGAACTAGATTTAATTGCGTTTCAGAATATAAAAGATGAATGGCAAGTAAATAACGAAACTTTGTATGTGGAAGTTTTAGATGACAATGATGCCGTTTTACCTTATGGTGAAGAAGGTAGAATAGTCATAACCTCGCTATACAATAAAGCACATCCTTTTATACGATACGATATTGGAGATATTGGGATTTTATCTAAAAACAGTACTTTAAGAAAACCTATTCTTAAAAAGTTGGTAGGAAGAACCAATGATATTGCTGTTTTGCCAAGTGGAAAAAAAGCAGCTGGTTTAACGTTTTATTATATTACCAAAAGTGTGATTGAAAATGATGGTAATGTTTCGGAATTTGTAATTGAGCAATTGGCTTTAGATCATTTTATAATTCGTTTTGTGAGTCGTGATGCACTTTCTATTGATAAAAAAGAGCTTATTACAGCAGAAATGGAGCGTTATCTAGAACCTGGAATTAAGGTTACTTTTGAACGTGTAGATCAGTTAAAACGAACTAAAGCTGGAAAATTGAAACAGTTTGTTTCTAAGTTATAACTTTAATCAAGCGTTTTTTTACAAATAAATGTTCAAACAAAAACTGTAATAAATAAACAAAGGACTTTATAGAAGAATACCCTAAACCTTTACGATACACCTTAAAATTATGCTTTATTAAATTGGTTTTATTTGAGGATAATGAGCCTTGGGTAATGCGATAATAGGCTATGGTTTCTGTGATTCCAATTGCTGGTTTATCACTTCTTTTTAAAGCTTCTAACCACAACAACCAATCTTGACGTTTTTTTAAATCTTTAGTGTAAATTTTGCCAAGTTTTTCGCAGTTGTAGATTCCTGTTAGGTTACCAATATAATTAGCTTTAAGCAATTTGTTATAACTTAATTGTTTTAAGGCTTCTACTCTTTTATGTAATGGTTTACTTTTAGAATCAATCCATTCATAAGTTCCGAAACTAACATCTGTACTATTATTAATGAGTTGATTGACTTGTAATTCTAGTTTATTTTCTTTCCAAAGGTCGTCTGCATCTAAAAAGGCTATATAATTTCCTTTTGCCATTTTAGTGCCTAAATTTCGGGCTTCTGCTGCGCCTTTATTTTGGGAATGCTGAAATAGTTTAATTCGTGGGTCTGTTTCTGTAAATGGTTTTACGGTATTTATAGTTTGGTCTGAAGAGGCGTCGTCAACCAACAATAACTCCCAATTGGAATAGGTTTGGTTAAGCACACTATTTATAGTTTCTTTTATAACATTAGTGTTATTATACATTGGAGTTATGATAGAAACTGTTGGTTGCATTTTTAGAATCAATAAGCTTTGTCATCGCCTTTTACAGCATTGATAAAGGTTTGTAAAATAATTTTTATATCTAGGAGTAATGACCAATTTTCGATGTAGAATATGTCGTATTTTACTCTTCCAATAATGTCTTTATCGGTTTCTACTTCACCTCTAAACCCACTAGTTTGTGCTAAACCTGTAATGCCAGGTTTCACAAAATGTCTTACCATAAATTTATCGATTTTTTTGGCGTACATGGTTGTGTGACTTACCATGTGTGGTCTTGGTCCAACAACAGACATATCTCCAAAAAGCACGTTAAAGAATTGAGGTAATTCATCAATACTCGTTTTTCTTATAAATTTACCTACTCTAGTAACTCGTTCATCTCCTCTTGTGGCTTGGTATAAATGTGCATCTTTATTAGGCATCATAGATCTAAATTTGTAACAATCAAATTCTTTGTAGTTAAAGCCATTTCTAGATTGTTTAAAAAATACTGTCCCTTTCGATTCAATTTTTATCAGTATAGCAATTATAGGTGTTAACCAAGATAATACAAACACAATTACCATGCTAGAGAAGAGAATATCAAAACCACGTTTGATAAATGTATTTACAGAATCTTCTAGCGGAATATTTCTTAAAGTAAGTACTGGAATATAATCGTAATACTCGTAGCGCAGTTTTTTAGCATAAATCTCCTTACTATCTGGAATAAATTTTAAGATTTTAAGATTATTATCGGCAAAATCTACAATATCTGCAATTTCAGAATTACTCAGCTCTGAAATTGAACAATAAATTTCATCAATACCTTCGTCTATTACATATTGAAAACATTCAGTTAAGGAGTCTTCTTTATTTTTAAAGTTGAAGGTCTTTTTATGTGAATAACCATATTCTGGATTCTTGTTAAAAAAATTATCTAAGGCTATGGTTTTTTTATTCAGACCTAAAATTACTGTAGATCTAAAATTACCACCAAATGAGGTTCTATACTTTTGTAACAAATAGTAAATAGTAAATTTAAAAATTGTAATAAATACGAAACACAATAATGAATATTTTACAATTGGTCTTGGGTAAACATTAAGTTCATGATACAATCCTGAAAACGCAAAAATGAGTAACAGAAATAAAATAAATTGCTTGACAATAAGCGATAAAATGTTAATTGGTCTTGTGTATCTATAGACCTCATAAAACTGGGAGTACACAGACAACAAAATCCAACTTATGGAGGTTATTGTTAAAAAAACAATAGGGTCTTTTCCGTTAAGTAAATAAAATACTGCTACTCCATTAATAATCGTTAAATCGATTATATATGAGATAGGTCTTAAATATCCTGAATATCTTCCGTGTTTAAATAAACTCAAATTGGTTGAAAATAGTTGACAAAAGTAGTTTTTTTCCTGAGTTTATCGGTTTTATATATGAATGAATTTTACTAATTTAAAGTTATAATAAAAACCTAAGATATACAATATTATTTAAATTATTACGAAAAATAGAAATCACAGAAAAAGGTAAATTTGTACGAACTAAACGTTTTTGGGCTTTAAAGTTCTCTAAGCTTTGTTAGCATCTGCGATAGTATCTTGTCTTTTGAAAAATTTTCTACCACGTAGGATCTTGCTTTTTCACCTTGTAATTGTAGTTTGTGCTTGTCTGTTGTTAAATTTTCTAAACCATCAACAATTGCAGTGGAATATTCCGAGAAATACAAGCCTGCACCAGAAGCTTCAAAAATAGACTTAACTTCAGATTTGTTACTGCCAATGATTATAGATGGCTTTGCACTTGCCATCATACCCAAAACTTTTGAGGGCATTACGGTATCAATCACTTCTGGTTTCTGAAACAAAATATGAACATCTGTACTGCACAATAAGTCAGATAATTCTTCAAACGGAACTGGTGGGTAATATTCTACATTATCAAAAGCTCCAATTTGGTTACAGATCCATTCTTTTTTAGAGCCATCACCAACAACTATAACATCATATTTATTGGCATCAATGTCATTGCAAAACTGAATAAAAGCTTCCCAATCTTGTTTATCTCCAATACTACCCGAATACAGAATTTTAATTTTATCGGATTTTAAATAGCTGTGTCTTTTTGAATTTACAGGATTAATCTTTTCATCATCAATCCAATTTGGTAAAAAATACTGTTCAGAATTCGTTTTTTCTGCAAGTCTATTTAGCATACTGAAACTAATAGTACTAGCTAGATCTGTTTTGGAAAACAACCATTTTTCTAGTTTAAAAAGAAAAGAAAAGAAAATATTTTTATTTTCACCAACACCAGCCTGCAGTGCAACATCAAATTCAAAATCTTGAATATGCGTCCAAAGTTTTGCTTTAAACCGTTTTTTTTGAATGTATCCCAAAAACACGGAGGTTGTAAAAGGCACTATAGAAATTACCAAATCACATTCTTTAATTTTAAAGAGGTTAAAAAACGACCCGAATGTAAAATCTGAAAGATGAATAATTCGTTTTAAAAACGAGGGGTTTTTAGGTACATATTGTTTATACCTTAAAACTGTTGTTCCATTTAAATCTTCCTTTAAAAACGTCTTTTTTTGTTTATATTCTTTAGATATTTCCCACTTGGGATAGTATGGAAACGCAGTAACTACAGTAACCTCATAACCAGCTTCTCTCAAGAAATTAACCCATTGTGTAGAATATAAGCCAATAGCTGAGTCTTCTGGAGCGTAGTTGAGGCTTATGAATGTAATATTCTTTATATTCACTATTTAACTTCTATCTTTAAAAGGCTTTGCTGGATTTCCTTTACAAACCATGTTTGATGGTAAATCTTTAAAAACACTACTGCGCGCGCCAACAACCGTAAAGTCTCCAATTGTTACATTGGGTGCTACATATACATCTGTTGCCAACCAACATTTATTACCTATTGTTATTTTTTTAGAATAAATTTCAAAACCATCAGAATTATAATGATGTGAACCTGTGCAAATATAACTTCTTTGAGATATTACAGTGTTAGAACCTATTTCAATTTCTCCTAAGGAATAGAGTACGACATGATCTCCTATCCAGCTATAATCCCCAATTGAAATTTTCCATGGATACGTAATCTGAGCTGAAGGTCTTATAATAACGCCTTTACCAATTTCTGCACCAAAAACTCTTAGTAAAAAACGCCTCCAACCATACATAATTTGAGGCGACCACTTAAAAAGCGTCGCTTGGATAAGCCACCAAAGCTGAACAGTAATTGCAAATCTTCCCCTAAAACCTTTGGGTGTTTTATATACGTTAAGGTTTTGAAAATCACTCATTAATTATTTCCTTTTTATATGGAAAGAACAAAAATAGATTAAAAAACAAAGCTGTTATAATTATTCCGTTTTGACGTTCCAATAAGCTTTCGAATATAAAGCAAAATACAATGTATAAAAAAATACAGAGCGCACGTTTACTATTCTTAATTTTGAGAAAGATATAAGTTAAAATACTTAAAAAAAAGATTAAACCTACGTATCCAGATATCAATGCTATTTGCAAGTACTGATTATGCGAATTATATTTAAGTACTAACGTCAACTCCTTGTGTCCATTTTCTATTAAACTAGAGCCTATTAAATCTTGAACACTACCCAAACCATAACCAAAAAATGGTGAGTCTAAGGAAAGATCTAAGGACGTTCTCCATAATATACTTCTTATACCTGTTGAAGTTTTTGGGTTATATAGAACTTGGTCTAAGTTTAAAATTTCTTCGAATCTGATATAAAGGAAATTATTGAATAAAAAAGACACACCAATAACAAGTAATAGACTTACAAAAGCATATCCGAATAAACGCTTATTTAAGACATACTTCAAATTGGAAATTATCATAAAAAGCAAAAGAAGAACAAGGCCTATTATGTTTCCTTTTCTGGATAAAAACAGTAATGTAAAAAATAACGTCACAAAAAGAAAGATATTTAGTAAGGATTTTTTGTTTTTAAAGAGCAATAATATCAACGCTATACCAATATAAAGAGAGATGTAAATAGGATGATCTTCGAAACCTAAAAACTTAGTAGATAGAAATGAATATATTGTATATATATCTGTAGATTCTAAGGACATACAATAGATAAAAATAATAAAACAAAATATGCCACAAGAAATTATATAAACTTTTGTAAATGCATCTGTTAACCTCTTATACAAAGCTTTAGGCACTGCCGCAAAACTTATTGGTAATATTAAAAGTGGTAATAATCGGACTAATAACTTAATAGCACGATCTGAATCTGTCGTATATAATGCTGACAGAGCAAATAAAAAATAAATGGATGTACTGATTGTAATTTTTTTCCAATTAATATCATTTTTATCGGCTAAATATAGACCATACAAAGCGGTTAACAATAATGGTACAAGCAGAAACGGTTTAACAATTAGTGGCACAATAGGAAATATCCCTAATAGAGAAAAGGCAATTAAATAATAAGTTTCTAATTTGTTTTTTGGCATATAATTATTTGCTAAAATAATATGTTTGCTGATGATCGGATATTCTGGCTAGAACCAACTTAGTAAAAGAAAGAAAATACTATTGGTTTTACAAGTATAACGTTGCTCTATTAGTTATTTATTTTCAAGTATTCTAATGTGACTTTAGAAATTAGCTCAAAACCCGCTTCATTAGGGTGCACACCATCTAACATTAGATTGTTTTCAACAAAAAACTCATAATTACCTATTAACTTTGGTATATCTAACATCTCTAACTCTTTTTCTCTTGCTAATTCATTCCGCTTTATCGTGTAATCTATAGCAAAACTAGTCTTATAATCCGCTGTTTGGTTAGGTTCTACAATTACAAAATTAGTTTTAGGACTAGCCTCAAGTACATCACTCATATAATTGTTGAGTGATTTTTTGAATGTGTCTCCATTTACCGTTAATCTATCGTTTGTACCAGCATTAAACAATACTAATTCCGGTTTGAATTGTGAATACCAATATGTTCTAAAAGAACGATCTAAAGTCATTATTTTACTTAAAGTCATTCCTCCTTTAGCAATATTAAGAACACTAGCTGCCGGTTTTTTATCATTAAAATACCACGTACCATAAAAAGCAGCATTGCCCTTAATTTTAAAAACGCTAATAATTGAATCTGCTTTTGATGTTTTATCCAATTCCACATATTTAATTCCTAAATCCCCTTTCATGGATTGCTTATATGAATTTTCGCTATGTGCATTTACTAACTTATACTTAAAAGATCCACCATCTGGTCTTTGTAAATAATAAATTCGGACTTTAGTAAACGGTTTGTTTTTAATATTATAAGTGAAAGACTCATCTGAAAGATTAAATCCATAAATACCTCTTCCTGAAATTGAATATTTAATTGGGTCAATAGAATAATCATCTTCAGAAGCCATATTTATCAATCTCGAAGATTTCCTATAACCTATATTTAAATCTTTAGAAGTGGCATAATCTATGTGAATAAATCCTGGTTCTAAATCCTCATGACTATTTTTGTATTCTTTATCAAAAGAGGTTCTAAAACTTTTTCCACCAGCTCCGTTTGTTAAACTATCTATGCCATACATACAAATGTTATTAGTTGCTATTGATGGTTTACAACTAATAAAAAATATTAAAATTATAGTAATAGAAATTAGAATATGTTTCGGGTTCATTTTTCTTTAATTATTAACAATAAATAGATATTTCGCGTAAAATAACTTAGCAACTAAACGTCTTCAAAAATTTTGAGAATTCCAAGAACAAAAGCATCTTCAGTGTATAATTCTTGAGCTTGTTGCATATTAAAAACTCCCGTTTCGTTAACCCAAGATAAATTATTAGATAAATATTCCAGGTGATTATAAATGCTTAAAGCGTCTCTTTTTGTAACAAAAACTCCGTTTTTTTCTGAACATATATCTGGAATACCAGCATGTTTCGTGGTAAGTATTACATTTCCAAAACCCATGGCTTCTATGATTGAAATAGGTTGTCCTTCCATGGTATAATAGGTTGGTAAACAAAATACATTTCCCCAACTCAGTAGTTTGGTTTTAGCCTCTTTTTGCACAACTCCTAGATATTGGAGATTCTCTATTTTCTCCATTCTCTCTACTAAATCTTGACCATCTTTAGGAATATGACCAGCAATCTTAGCTTCAAATGGTATTTTTTGTTTATTTAATGTTTCTAAGGCATCTAGTAACTCTACGATACCTTTTTCTTTCATCAAATTACTCAAATAAAAAATTCTCAGTTTATCGTGTTTCTTTTGCTTTAAAATTTCTTTTTGAGGAATGATTAATGAATCTTGAATAAAGTTGTGTTGAATAAAAATTTTATCGTCTGGTAAAAACCCTTCTAATAAGTTTCTGAGAGATTTAGAAAGCACTATGCCTCCATTATAACTAGATAACACAAACTTACTTATGCGTTTCTTAGAAGCGCTCATTTCTTGGTAAGATTGTTTTAAAAAACCGCCTTTAACATGCACAATGGTTTTTTTTCCTAATAATCTAGAAAGTAATACAAACGGAGCATATTTAATAATCCCAAAAAAAGTCTGTCCAGTAGTACAATAAACTACATCTGTTTTAAAAACCTTGCAAAGGTTAAAATAACTTTTAATAAAAGATAGTTTTCTTATATCCCAAGATCCAACTTCAGAGTCAATTTTTTCACTTCCAGCTGTGTTAACAATATGGACACTATACCCTTTTTCTAATAACCCATTTTTTAATACAAAATTAGACAGGCTTACACCAAAAAGAGGTGGCGGAAAAGGTCCTAAAATTAGTATTCTCATATTTTAAATTTAATTTTAGAAAATAGATTTTGCAAATAAATAAAAATCATTGCATAATATATAAAGCGAACACTAGATCTTAAATTATATTCAAAACTATAAGGAATAAATGCAGAAGTAAGTAAAAACAAGATAAAACCAATAACAATTTTTTTATTTAAAAATAGTTTATGGACAATTCTCTCCGAATGGGCAAAAAACATTCCTATAAAAAAATAAAAAAAGAACGCAATATTGGGATAGGAAAAAACCTCTCCTATTCCAGCAAAGGGAGCATAATGATTTATTCTTAATTTTTTAAAAATCACATACCAGTCTGTTAAAAATCCAGGTGATGGATTTAAGCTAGTCCATAAATAATCATAATTAACTGGATATTTAACTAAAGTTTTAAATGTTGCGAAAACACCAAAAATTATTGTATAATAAATATTGAAAATAGTCTTTTTAAGAATCTCAGATGAACCTGAAAATGGCAAGTAAAAATAAGGCGCTAAACCATGATTTTCACAATATCTCAAAGAAATATTATACCCAAAAAACAAAAGAATAAATGGTAGGCCAAATGTTATGTAAAGAATTTTTTTCTTTTTATTGAGATAGAGAATGAAAATAATAAAATAATAAACCAGTAAGTATATGGTTGCCATTCTTGAACCAAAACCAATACAAAGTAACGTTACAAATATAGCTATTGCTCGAGAGAAGCCTCTCTTTTCTTTATATAATATACTTCCAAAGAAAATAAGAAGAAGTAGAGAGTATTCTAGTAGCATAAGCCCAGGCTTATTATAATCTACAGCATAAGTATCTCTTATAAATATTTCTTTTCCATACAAAATATATACTAGAAAAACATCAAGAATAATTAATGACCATGCCGTGTTTACCAAGTAATTGATTTTTATTGGTGGAAGCTTAATTTTTATATCAAATTTAAAACCTCTGTTTTTACGAACATTAAATAGGTATTTATAGAAAAGAGCTCCAACAGAAAAATATATTAGCATTCTAACAAATACATCTATAGACATCCAAAACTCAGCATTGGTAATTCTGTCTAAGTTAGCTATATTAAATTTCCAAGAATAAGGCATCCAATAGTGATAGGCTGCAGAAAAAATAATAGACAATAAGAAAAAAACATAAAAAAGAACCAATGGGGAAAACAAACTGAACTTAGTTCTTCTCTTGACTAAATACAAGCATAGAATTAAAAAGAACCAAATCATAAAAAAGAAGTTTTAATACTAATTTTAGATTTTACAATATAAGACGCTATTGCTTGAAATAAAAAATTTCCAATAGCAAAACCTATAGCCATACCTAAAGCTCCAAAATTAAATGACAAAGCAACTCCTAAACCTAAGGATAAAAATATGATTATAAAATAATATTTAACATAATGTTTTATCAAACCACACATCTCAAGAACATTATCTGCTTGTCCAAAAAAGGTGGACATTGTATAGCCTAAAGATATAGTTAATAGAATAAAGTATGAATCTTTAAATTCTGTGCCAAATAGACCCAAAAGAAATTTGCCGAAAAACACGATAAACATAAATATTGTTAAGCTGACCATGAAACCTACACGCGTAGATTTTCTGATATCAATTTTAAGTTTTTCAGGCTCTAAAGAATGTCTTGCAAAAACAGCTGCGTAAGTCGATTTTAATGCTTCTGGAACGATCATAATCAACATTGCTATTTTAAGACATATATCGTATTGTGCAACTTCAGAAGGGTTGCTTATTATTGATAATAAAAACCGATCTCCCCAAAGAAAGAAAACAGTAATGTAAGATTTTAATAGTAAGCCATTATTGTATGTGAAAAAATTATCTGGTATTTTATGATCATCCACATCTTTAGAAACCTCGAATGATTTACTAGTCCAAAACAGCGAAATAACTAATAGCACAACTATTGAAATAAGATGTGCAAAATAAATGGAATTAGAATCTTTATAAGAAAACAGATAATATAAAATAACAAAAACAACAAGGCTAATTAATATTCTACCAGCAATATTTAAAAAAGCAAATTGAATGATCTTGGATATGCCTCTTAACTTACCTGAATTTAATAACACTTTTACATAAAAAGGCACAGATAAAATGAATAAAACAACCGAAAGATTAAACCCATTTATTAAATTAGTAAAGTATAAAAAAGTTGTTATACCCGCAGAAACGGCAATAGAAAGATAAATAACCTTCCGTTCTACTAAACCGATCCATTTGGGAATGGTTTTAGATTTAAATTCAGAAAAAATCTTTACAAAATGAATATCAACACCAAGCTTTAAAAACACGCTTAATAACATAAAAATAGAGAGACCATAAACGTAAGTTCCATAGTCTTCTTTTGAAAAGAGATGAATAATTAAAATAGAAAATACATAATTCGAAATTACCGAAATACCCCTAATCAGTATATATAATAAAGACTTCTGCTGGTTTTTATCTTTTAATAAACTAGATATAGACAACAAACGATTAAATTTTAATGATGGCATTAAGTTTTTCTTTATTGATTTATTATTACTCAACCCAAGCAAGTAATCATATTGTTAGTTTTTAAAAAAATCACTACGGTTTTAAAACCTCTTCTAATGTTAGTGTCTCTGGTATAATTAATAAATTGCCCTGCCCTTTGGTCGCGCCTTCCCAGCTCGAAAAATTTCTTTCATTAGTTGTAGGTCCCATCAATATTTTAACTTCTTTTGCGTTTATCTTACCTGAAAGCGTACAATTATACCAACCGTTTCCAATAGATTCCATAGTTGCTTTTACATTTTTAAAGTTTCCGGCAACATTCTTTCCTTTTACTTTCATTTTTTCAAAATCAAATACAGCATCAACTCTATTTGGGTATTCGCCTTGAATTCTAAACCCAAATAAATTTCCAAGACTTCCTTTTTTTACGACTAAGTTAATTTTATACGTACTTCCAAAATTAACTTTAATATTTTTTATTACAGTATATGAGGAAGATGTACTTTCAATTCTAGATAATTTATATATCTGTTTATTCTTGAATCTAGCATTTGTTTTAGCTAAAATTGTTTTATTGTTTTCCCAAAGTTTAATTTCTGGTATTTTAATTTCAGTATCTATTTTTTTCGATTCGAGATTAATCTCTTCAATATTATATTTACTCTTAAGTCTTAACAGCTCGGTTTCAATTATATTTTGGTTAAACTCAAGATTACTTACTAATAAACCATTATTCAAAAATTCTTTTTTTAAAGTTTCTCCAAATTCATCTAACTCTTTTGTGTTTTCATTAATTAAACTATTTAAAAATTCTGGACGATAAACTTTATCTAAGGCAAAGGCAAGCTCCTTTAAATAAACAGAATCTTTCTCTTGGTCTACAAACATAAAATGCTGATACTTTTGAAGTCTTGACCCAGAGTTTCCATCAAAAGCAATAGGTTCTAATTTTGATGTAATTGGATTATAATAAAATCTCAGATTTATAATATAAGTTCCGTGAACTGCACCAAATAAATTCAAAATAGCATTTTGCATGGCCAGCTTTTTAACATCAAAAGCTTCATCTATTGTGTTTTTATTATAGGCAACACCTTCAAGTAATGTTTTACTTAACGTAAAATATTTACGCATCGTACTATCTTGAATTATCTTTTCTTCAGAAAAAGGAAGAATCGGATATTTAGCCTTTGTGACTAGGCCGTAATTCATAAAATCTTTCCAATTGTTACCATAAGAAGATGCTATTTTAGAACTCTTTTTCACTTCACGCCACCAATGATCTTCAGCAAATTTTAAAATAACACTTTCCTTTAATTTATTACTTTCAATAGTCCTCTTATCAAAAGTTTCCTCTAAAGCATAAAACCCAACTTCTTTATTGATATAATCAGAACTGTTTCTTCTTTTAACATGTATTGAGCCTTCAAGAAAAGTATAGCGCAGTCCCATTAGACCTTCTTTCTTTATAGCCTTTAGGTATAACCATTCTGCCAAATAATAACGTCCTCTTGTTTGTGGGTGGTGTAAAGAAAACTTTCTCATACCAAGAATAGTTTTGTCGTCTTTCAGCTTAACTCTAAACGACCATTTTTCACCTTTAAGATGATCTGTCCAATCTCCTTTTAATCTTATTTGAGCTCTAAAATCCTTTCCATTAAATGAAACAGTAGCTGGCACATAATCCGTATCTGATGTTTCTAAAACACCTTGGCTAAGCGCCTTAAATCTTTTCTTTTCTAGTTTAGCAAAAGATTTTTCACTTACAGTAAGCTGTATTACATCTAAATTTGTTTTTTGAGTAAATGCAGGTGTTTCTGGATACTTAGCCTCTTTTTTATTTGAGCTTAGTAAAAACAAAAGGGCAACTAAAAAACCTAGGGCAATTAAAAAAACAAAAGTGAATTTATTGGAAGATTTGAGCTTCATTAAATTAATAGTTTTCAATGAAACTAAATTGAATATCACCAATAGATTTTAAGTCGTTCTTGGCCTTTATAATACTATCAAAATCATTAAACTCAACACTAAGAGAAAGTTCTGTTGAATTATTTACATCATCCAATCGTTTTAAATCTATTTTTGAACAATGTTTTCTAAGCAATTCTAATATTTGATTTTCATCCAAACCTTTATCTGAAGTATTGGAAATAGTTACCACTAAATTTTGTTGAACGGCATTATTAACGGCATTCATGTTTTGAATAATAATGTATAAGATAATAATAACCGCACCTGATAATGTTACGAGTCTTTGATTGGCTCCCATTCCTAAACCTATAGCAATTGCTACAAAGAAATAAACAAGTTCTTCTGGTTCTTTTATTGCTGTTCTAAACCTAACAATAGATAAAGCTCCAACCAATCCTAAAGATAATGCTAATGATGATTTAACAATTGAAATAACAAGCATTACGGTTACAGAGATTAACACAAACGTTTGCATTAACTTCTTTCTATTAGATAATGAATTTCCATATTTAGAATATACCAAGCCTATAATGTAGGATAGAATAATTGTAATGAAAATATTTATTAAAAAATCAACTATTGATGATTCTCCTGAACCAAATTGGTTAGCTAAGCCATTTAAAAAAGATTGTTCTTGTTGCATTATGTTTTATATTAAAATATTATTGTGGAAATTGTTTTATCGTATTTACGCCGTTAACGTATTTTGAATTTTTATTTAATCTAAATGGAAATTGTGTGGAAATTGCGTTTGCCGTTTTATCATCTAATAAACCATATTTTAATTCAATAATTTTATTTTCGTCTGAGACTGGTGCTAAATTAAAATTATTAAATCGTTTACCAATTTTATGATATAATAGTTTAAAATCTAAAGTCACTCTAAACTTATTATCTGCTGACATAAAATATTTTCTCGAGTAGGAATTTAATAGTGTTGGGGTTACCATTTTAGTGGATTCTAAAATAGGTAAAGGTAAACTAGACGCTTTAAAAATGTTTTGTATTATGTCATTATCAAAATCATTATCTAAGACAAACGGTTTTAATTTATACGACCATTTATCGCCAACTATACCCTTTTTAATTTTTACTTCTAACACAGGTTTCTTAATCTCACCAAATGTATCTCCATACCAACGAATTCTTATTTTTTTTCGGTCTGAAACCCCTAAGACATTATCAAAATAATCATTATATCTTACGGTATCAAAATATATATTGTTTACTTGGCGTATATGAAACACCTCTCTAAACATGGCCTTATTTTGTTTTATAATTTGCTCTATAGTCTTTAAAGTAAACTTATCGGGAACCGTAAATTTACGCTCATATCTATAATTATGCTTTTTATTAATAAAGTGAAACTCGTCGCTCTTAATAATTTCTTTGGCATTTTCTATTAGTTTGTCCATCATTATTGCGGTGTGTTTTTTGTTTCTGCACTACTTACACCAAACTCAACTCCATACATTCTATCTTTTACATTTTGAGTTGTTTTAATTTTTTTATCGTCAACAAAGAGGGAAGAAGAACTTTCTATTAAATACTTTGTCTCTATATCTGTCATTGTAATGCCCTTAACCGTAATTTTGGATGGCCCAAATTCTGGCTTTTTTTGAAACGCCGTAAATCCTAATTTTGTGTTTAGTATTTTCACATTTTTAGCATTAATAATAGATAAATCTTTTCCCGCAATAGCAATTTCACTATTCGATATTTCTACTTTATCTATAGTCATTTTACTGTTTTCGCCTGCACTTAAACCTTTGTCCCTTGCGTTAGATATTATCACATTTTTAATAATTAAATCTGATCCTGAAACATCTATGGCGTCATTTCCTAAATTATCAAACAGACAGTTTGATATGGTTCCAGTTACAAAGTCGCCATCAAAAGCATCAGATTGCGTGTTAGAAATAGTAACATGCTTCATAATGAAATTTGTTCTAACAATATTTAACGCGTCTTCACATCTGTTATTTTTTACAGTAACATATTCTAAATCAACTGGAGATTCATAAAATGTGACTGCGCCTGTAATACTCCAATTTCCGTGTTTAGGGTTTTTGAGCTGATTGAAATTAACATGCTTTAAAATGGACTTTTTTCCTTCGCTCAGTATCAAAACACCTTCACCTTTTTTATCCGACGAATAGATAGAAATAGGGTTTTTATCTGAACCTATAAAATTTAATGGTGCATTAGAAATAATTTTCCCTCCATTTATGATATCAATACTGGTACCTGGCTTAAGTTTAAAAGTATAATTATTTGGAATCACCAAAGGGGATGATATAGTTATAGAATCCTTGGAAAATATGATTTCACGTCTTTCTTCATCGATTATAAGATGTTTATGATTGTTAATAGCTGTTTTAGATCGAAATAAATCTTCCTCTTCAATGACATCTTGCTGATAAGGAACGATAACGGATTCGTGTGTTCTATTAAGTCCTAATATCTTATATTTTATTCTTAATTCATGAATATGTTTCGGTAAAACAAAACCTGTTATCCTCTTCTTTTTACTCACAAATAAATTTTCAAAACTTCTAGGTAACTCTATATTAACTATAGCTTTTTGCCCACTAGAGACCTGTATTACTTCATTAAGTATTTTAATCTCTTTATTGTTGTTGTGATATAATCCTAAAATTTCTATAGGATAATTAGACACATTAAAAGCGGAAATAATCATGTTCTCATTATCAATAGAAATCAACTCAGATTTTAATGCCGTTGATGGGTTTAAGTTTTTTTGAATAACTTTTTGATTGGCTATAATCACATTAAAATCAAAAACAGAATCCATATAATAAGCGTTTATTAGACTTAAGTTACTAATAAATGAATCGTTTTCACTCTTAATTAAATCATGAAAATTCATTTTTGAAAATTCATCGAGAGCTTTTATATACAACTCTGTATAATTTGAGTCATCAATAAATGGTTTTTCTAAAACTTTATTTACTCTACCAAGACATTTAGAGCTTACATACAAAGGTTCAAGTAACATGCTCTCTTTATTAAAAATAAAAAAAACGGGGTCAGAACACCCTTTACAAAATACTTTTTTTAAAGCATTGTATGTTGCTAACTTAGAAATATCAAAAACACCACTAAGAGATATTTCTTTTTCTAAAAACCTATTGATTAAATCATTTTGTGGAACTAAATTATCTCCATAAAGCCGAATCTGCTTAATCAGAGATTTATCATAACCATTGACCAATTTCCAAAATAAATTAGGCTTTTTAATTTCTAAAATGGTTTGATTCAGCTTTAAGCTATGCTCGCCTATGTTTTCTTGCGCACTAAAAAGAGAATCATTTCTAATTTTAAAAGAACTTGGCATTGCTTCAATCTTATTCTGTTCAAGAGCTGTTTTAAAAATACACGAATAAGGGTTGGGAAGTGTTAACTGGCTATTTTCCTTGATCACAGGAAGCTCTTTCTTAAAATTTGATAACTTTTTGAATGGCTGTTCAATGGCCTCAGACCACACCAAACGACCCTTTTTAATTGGCTTTTGTTTTATTATTAACGAATCAATATCTACTAATGGAAGTGCTGCTTTAAAAACTCCATAAGCTTTTTGGTTGTGGTTAAACACTACTGCGTCTTTGGTTATATTTAGCGTTAAAAACTTGCTATTGGTCTTAAGGTGTCTTTTGTTTGAAGGGTAGAGCTCTACTGTAAAATCACATTTAAGCTCATTTTCATTGGGTTGTTTTTTAAAAATAACAAGCGCTCTTAACCCATAACCTTTTACTATACCAGAGGAAAAAACAGAATCTCTTGTTTTGTCATTTTCAATCAATGTAGCATACTCTTCAGGGATTGTATTAATGTAAGGATTGTAATTTGAAGACTCTAGTTTCTGACTCAACATACCATTAAAAACTATAGTAAGCAACAGAAGAAGTATAGGGATACCTATTAAAAGCTTTGTTGAAGTTTTACTTGTAGTTAATATTGTCATTTTAGTTTAAGATATAAGCTAATTAGGGTTTTCATAATCTTTTAATTCCCCTAAACCATTGATATTATTTCCATTTAAATGTATCAATCTAAATTTCACAGAACCATCATTTAATACATCTACAATCACAAAATTGTCACGAACACCACCACCCATACCAGTAGCCACATAAGTAATGTTGTCTTCCTTAAAATAAGAATATTCTATTATATGATCGCGTTTCTGGTACTCTTTTGAAAAAGCTCCTACATCACCTGCAAATAAATAAACAGGCTTCTCTGTTGCCTTCAAAATAGGTTCAATTATACTCCAGTAGTTAATTTCCTTAGCTCTATTCTGTATTGAATTTGGTTTAGGTTTTGAAAATTTCTCTTTAGACCACCAAATCACTTGATGTAATAAAATAAAAATATTATTTACGCTTTTACGGTTATTTCTGAGTGTATTCTTTAAAAATATCAATTGATTGTTAGATATATTCCATTGATCAATATTAGGATCTAAAACAATATACAAATCTCTGTTTTTAATAAAACTATGATACGTCTTTCCAAATTTACTCTCAAAGTCTTTTAAAGATCCATCATGGTTTCCTCTTACTGCATAAATAGGTATGTCTAGTTTTAAAATATCTTCCTGAACCTCTTTCCATGCATTAGGTTTCCAGACAAAATCCCCTAACATAAAGCCCATTTTTATGTTTTTATCTTCATTTAATAATTGAAATTTTTCCTTAAATGGTTTGTAGATGCCTTTAGGATGCATCTTATCCTTTGGATTCCCATAAACATGCCCTGCTGCAAAAAAAGAGTATTCTATAGAATTTGAAGATTTACAAGATGTTAAAACAAACAACACAACTAATGGTAAAAGAAATAATCTTGAATTCATTACAATTTGTTTTTATTAATCTCAATAATCGCCATTTTTTCGTCTTCCCAACCTTCAACTACAGCTATATCAGCCTTATTATAATTTAAAAACCATAATTCAATAATTTGCTTTATTTCTGGAAAACGATTAGAAAAATCATTGTAATTGTTAACCTTTATAATTTGATGTTTCACATCACTTGGAATTGCTATAACTTTGTAATCTACTTCTCCATTGTCTATTAATTTCAATAAAGCGATAGGCGAAATCTCTAATACAGTACCCGTAGCCACGCTCTCTGATAGAACCAAAACATCTAATGCATCACCATCTCCTCCTTTTTTAGGGTCTGAATAGGTTGAAGGCAAAAACCCATAATTTCCAGGGTATGGTAAAAAATTTATCACCCTCTCCTGTCTTTCCTTTTTATCAATTTCAAACGTTTGACTTTCTTTATTATATTCAAATTTTTTATTGGTGCCTGCTGGTATTTCTATTACTGCGTTAAAATTATTATCTAAAGATTTAACCGGTATATTATAATAATCTACTTTTTTATTACACGCAAAAGTTAAAGTAATTATTAGTAAAAAAATGATTTGTTTTCTGAAACCCATATTGTTGATTAAGAACACTAACTATTATCCTGTTTGTTCAAATACCAATTATAAGCCTCTCTTATACCTTCTTCTAATTTAATTTTATGCTTCCAACCTAGACTATTTAGCTTTGAAACATCAGTTAGTTTTCTCATGGTACCATCAGGTTTATCAGTATTGAATACTAAACCACCATTAAACTCAATAATCTCTTTTATTGTATTTGCTAGTTCTTTTATTGATACATCTTTACCTGTACCAATATTTATATGCGTATTTCTAATCTCTTTATCTCCTTCATTATAGGTGTCTGAAAAATTTCTGTTCTCCATAATAAATACACAAGCATCTGCCATGTCTCTACTCCATAAAAACTCGCGTTTTGGTTTACCTGAGCCCCAAATTTCAACACTTTTTTCTGATACACCAAAAGTGTCTAAAAACACTTTAGCTTCATTAATATTATTAACACCCAAATCTTTAACGACTTCGTCAAATTTAGACTCTGACAAAAGTTTAGCTAAATGTATTTTTCTAATAAGCGCAGGTAGAACATGTGATGTCTCTAAATCAAAATTATCATTTGGTCCATATAAATTAGTCGGCATTACCGAAATAAAGTTGGTACCATACTGTAAATTATAGCTCTCACACATTTTAATGCCTGCAATTTTAGCAATAGCATAAGGCTCATTTGTGTATTCTAAAGTGTCGGTTAGTAAATAATCTTCTTTCATGGGTTGAGGACAATTTTTAGGGTAAATACATGTACTGCCTAAAAACAAAAGCTTCTTTACTCCATTAATGTAACTCTGATGAATTACATTATTTTGAATCATAAGGTTTTCATAGATGAAGTCTGCTCTGTAAACGTTATTGGCTATAATGCCTCCAACTTTTGCAGCTGCTAAAATTACGTATTCCGGCTTTTCTAAATTGAAAAATTCTTGAACTTCAACTTGATTGCTTAAATCTAATTGCTTGTGAGTTCTCGTTACAATATTATTATAACCTTTTGATTGTAGGTTCTCTAATATCGCGCTACCAACCAAACCTCTATGTCCAGCAATATATATTTTAGAATCCTTGTTCATTTCTTATTCAAAATAATTCTTAATTCTATAACCACCATCCTTAAGATATTGTTGCTTTTGCATCAGCTTAATATCGCTAGACATCATATCTTCAACTAAAGCAGGTAAATCGTATTCTGGTATCCATCCTAATTTCTCTCTAGCCTTTGTAGCATCACCAATTAACAGATCTACTTCTGTTGGTCTAAAATATTTTTCATCTACAGCAATAACTTCTTTTCCTATTTCTATTTGAAAATCAGGATTATTGCATGTTTTTACATAGCCTTTTTCGTTAGAACCTTCTCCTTTAAATTCTAATGTTACACCAACATAACCAAACGACATTTTAACAAAATCTCTTACGGTTGTGGTTTTCCCTGTTGCAATTACCCAATCTTCTGGTTCATTTGCCTGAAGAATCATCCACATCATTCTTATATAATCCTTAGCGTGTCCCCAATCTCGTTGCGCATCTAAATTTCCTAAATATATTTTATCTTGAAGACCTAGTGCTATTTTTGAGGTTGCTCTTGTTATTTTTCTAGTTACAAAAGTTTCGCCTCTTATTGGCGATTCATGGTTAAACAAAATACCATTACAGGCATACATTCCGTATGCTTCTCTGTAGTTTACTGTAATCCAATACGCGTACATTTTAGCCACTGCATAAGGACTTCTAGGATAGAATGGTGTTGTTTCGGTCTGCGGAACTTCCTGAACTTTACCGTAAAGTTCAGAAGTTGAAGCTTGGTATATTTTTGTTTTCTTCTGAAGCCCTAAAATTCTAACGGCTTCTAGAATTCTTAAAGTTCCTATACCATCAGCATTTGCCGTATATTCTGGTATTTCAAACGACACGTGTACATGACTCATTGCTGCCAAATTATAAATTTCATCTGGCTGAACTTCTTGAATTATTCTGATAAGATTAGTACTATCTGTTAAATCACAATAGTGTAAAATAAAATTAACATCCTTCTCATGCGGATCTTGATATAAATGATCTATTCTAGCAGTATTAAAAAGTGATGATCTACGTTTAAGCCCGTGTACTATGTATCCTTTTTTAAGAAGAAACTCACTCAGGTACGCTCCATCTTGCCCTGTAACTCCTGTGATTATAGCTGTTTTTTTCATTATTTAATACTGTAAAATTTATTTATTTTCCAAAAGTTTCGCTAGTTAACAAAGGTAATTGTTTTGTTAGCTTTTTTTCTATTATTGAAATGCTAACTCCTTTAGTTTTTATAATCTTCAACCATTATACCAACACTTTTTTCCCAACGATTAAGGGGTTTGTAATACTTTTCAGTTTTACTTAGATCAAAAACACTATATTTTGGTCGTTTAGCAAGTGTTTTAAACTTTTCTGATGGTAAAATGTTTTCTAATTTTTGAGGATTAAAATTTCTAACAATTTCTTGAGCAAATCCAAACCAAGTAGTACTTCCATTTGCCGAAAAATTATAAATACCATAAGGCACAATATTCGTTTTTATTATGTGCAAAATAAATTCCGCCAAATCTATGCAACTTGTTGGTGTGCCTTCTTCTTCTGTAGTAATGTTTAAAATGGCATCACCTTCAATTTTGCCAATAATTGTTTTCAAGAAATTTTTACCGTGCAATGAATACAACCAGGAGGTTCTAATAATAAAGTGCTCCTTTAAAAATTCTTGAATGTAAAGTTCTCCTTGAAGCTTAGATTTTCCGTATTGATTAATCGGTTGTGTGCTATCATTAACATTATAAGGGCTTTTTTTTTCTCCATTAAACACATAGTCTGTAGAAACGTGTATTAATTTAACATTATTAGAATTACATGTTTCTGCTATATTTTTTGCACCTTCAGCATTAATTAAAAAAGTGTCTTTTACATTTGTTTCGGCACCCTCTACATTAGTAAAAGCAGCACAATTGATGCAATAGTCAAAACTCTTTTCCTTAAATACCTTTACTAAATTATTTTTATCAATAATATCTAGATCGCTTCTAGAAAAAAAATAAAATTGTATAGTGTCATCATCAGAAAAGTCCTTAATAGTCTTGCCCAACTGCCCATTAGACCCAAGTACGATAACCTTTGTCATAGTTTTGCATTATTAAAGTTAGGTAATATTAAGTCTTTCTCTGAAATAATTAAGTCTTGGTTTAGAAGCTTCCAATCTATGGCTAAATCCTTATCATTATAAATGATACCACCTTCTGATTCTTTATTATAGAAATTATCGCACTTATAACTAAAAATTGTTTCATCTTCTAGCACTAGAAATCCATGTGCGAAACCTCTTGGTACAAAAAATTGAGTTTTATTCTGTTCTGACAGCTCAATAGATAAATGTTCACCAAAAGTTGCAGAATTTTGCCTTAAATCTACAACCACATCTAAAACTTTACCTTTTATAACTCTTACCAGCTTTACTTGAGCATGTTTACCAAGCTGATAATGCAGACCTCTAAGCACTCCTTTAGAAGATTGAGATTCATTATCTTGAACAAAATTAATATCTATACCTAATGCCTTATTAAAAGTTTTTTGATTATAACTCTCTACAAAATAGCCGCGTTTGTCTTTAAAAACTTGCGGTTCAATTATAAAACACCCTTTTAATTTTGTCTCTTTTACAATCATGTTATTTAGATACTAAACTTAATATATTTGCTAAAGTTTCTTTTAATTAACTGTTTATATTTTCTGAATTAGAAAGCTTACCAATATTAGGTAAGCTTATTTATAATTATACATTCCGAATTAAAAATTGAGATATAACTTAAATTCAATAAAACATACTAATAATACTTAATCATGGTTTTTAATAAAATTAAACGCTTTCACTAATAAAAATCCTAAAATGAAAAGAAAGAGGGCTAAAGTTGGAAATAAAATTGAATATCTCCGAGTTAGACTCTTATCTCGATGACCCATTTTATCAAAATCAGATAGAATCTCAAAATAAGTATTTTCTTCTGCTACAGTTATATTTAATAAATTTAAAGCTCTTCTAATTTCTTGCTCTTTTAAAAACAACTCATACTCTTTAGTTTCGGTTTTCTCTTCTTGAAGCGGCAAACCACTGCCTGTTGCTAAGGATAATTTACTCTTTTCAGATTCACTTTTTAAAACCTCTAAATACGTTTTTTGAATACGCTCTAAACTAGCTAATTCGCTCAAAAAAGTTTCTCGCTCAATAAAAGCCATTGTATCTCTTACTTTCTTTTTCTGCTTGGAGTGATCGTTCACAAATGTTTTTTTAAAGCCTGCTTCAAGATCCGAAAAAACATCCCTTTTGTAAGACTTTACAGTAACGGAAAATAAACTTCGAGACAATAGATCTCTATCTCTATTATCTATAAACTCCTTGTAGCTTAATTCGTCTACCACAGAAGTGTCAACTGACATAACGTATTCATCATACTCAGTAAATAAATCAGTTTGTGTTTCTGGGCCAGCTTCTAATTTAAAACTCACTAATTCTTTGGCTTTCAAAGTGTCTATTTCAAAAATATTTGATAACTCTACAACATTCTTTGAACCAACTAATGAATTAAAATAATCAATGTTATTAGATAATTGATACTTCGAATCAAAATGGGGTTTAACCACCATGTCTGAATAATAAACCGGTTCTTTAAAATTTTCATAAACATAACCCAATATAGCTATAAGAATTAGAACAATTGAAACTAGTTTAAAATTTTCAACTAATGGTTTTACTACATAAACAAAAGCTGATAAAATAGCTTTGAAAATGCTAGCTATAAAGTTAAAAAGCTTTTCAAAAATTTTACCTATTGCATTAAACAACTGCCCTAAATCAACCTCTTCGTTTTGTGGTTGCTGTGGTAATTTTTCACTCATTTGTTATGAATTAAATATTTGTTCTAGTATTTTTTTTGTAATCACGTAAGTTGGTTTTACACCAGATGTTCCTAAACCACCAGAAGCTAACGTTCCGCCTGTTTCTAATGGGTTATCACTAGCATAATAAGCGTATCTTACTTTAACATCTTCATTAATACTGCTTCTTACTTTAGAAGCTGCTTGTATTGCTTTTTGATAGTGTGCACCTTCCATTTCTAAACCAATAACGTTCCATGTTGATTTTTTAAAGAACTTTAAAATCTCTTTATTTTGAAGCGAAGTTCCTAAAACAGTAACCATCGTGCCTTCAAAAACAGAAACTCCACAATCTAATAAATCGTCTTTACTCAGTTCATTCTTAAATGGGTAGTTGTCTGCTGTACCTTCAAAAATATGAGCATTTGGAATCATAACATCTCCTTTACCTCCTTCTAAAATTCCTGCTTTTCCCATTATTGAAATGGACTTCACATCTAAATGAACATTTTTACCATCTACTTTTATGGGTTTTAAAAATTCATCTAAAGTTTCATAAGCTTGCTCTCCAAAAGCATAATCCATAACAAATATGACTGCTTTATTATCCTTAACACCCTCTAAATACATAAATTCAGAATTAGAAAAATCAATTTTATCAGTATCAAAAATTTGAACATCTATATTCGTCCCAGACGTATCTTTTATATAGATCATTCCGTTCTGCAACGCAGATTTTTCTACTTTATTGCGTAAACCTGAATTTTTCGAATCACTAAGAGTTTCATAAGTTTCAAAAATATCTTTCTTAGCATCTGCTCCTTTAAGAACTCCTTTTGCAAATAAAGAATTCATAACACTATGCATATTGGCACTAATGATATGGATTGGTCGCTCTAATAAGCCATTTTTATGTAAAGTAGATTTAATAGTGTCTGCCCAAATCTCTCCGTGAATATGATGACCTAAGCGTTCTCTTAAAACAGGACTAAAAGTTATAGTGCGCTTATTATTGTTAATCGTTTCTTCTATAGCTAATTTACCCAACCAATACACAATTTGCAACAAACGTTCTGGCTGACTCTCTGTTGCAAATTTTGGATAGGCTTCCGTTAACTCATTAAATGTTCTACCTAAAATATTTGCGGTATGTGTAATTGCTATTTCACGTTCTTTCTGAGTGAGCTTCTTTGTTGAAGTAACCGCGTTTTCTAATTTTTGCCAATCTCTAACCGTTGTACCTTCTTCGTCAATAATAACGCGTTTACTGATTTTATGCGACTCTACAAATAGAAACGTGAGATGCGTTAAAATATCATAAATCTCTGAGCGACCTCTAGTGATTTCAATATTCATTTGCTCATCGTCAATTCTATAACAATTACGTCTTCTCTTTGGTGGAATAATAGCCTTAAAATGTGAATTGGCATAACCTTCATCACTTGTGAGGTTAATAAATGTACATTCCTCAATACCTTGTGGTAAACGATCTACCACATAAAGCAAACCTTCAAGTTCTGCTTTTTCGTCTCCAATAGAACCATAGATTTCTGGACGCAAAAGCAATAATGCTTCACGCAACGTTTCTCCAGAAACTCCCATAGGTTTGTAAAATCCGCGATTAAAAAGGTGACGCATGGTAATATACATACGTTCTATAGCGCTAGAGCTTTCTTGAGCTCTTGTTCTTTCGTGTTTTTTCTTCATTGTACTCGTACACTAATTTAACCCACAAATATAGGTTTATACCAAATGAATTTTAAAATTATTGAGGTAAATTTGAAATATATTTTCTTTAGGTAAGATAGAAAATATAATCATAGCCATAGTTACGGTTCTATTTTATATTGAAATATAAAGGAAATAGAAACAAATTTAACCCATCATTTTAAAGTTTTTTTGGTATTACTTCGTTAAAACCTGAGTTCGACGTAAGATTTATTTTCCAGAACCCTAATAAAAGGTGATATTTGAAGTATAAAATAAGAAGTAATATCGAGATATTTTGAAAATTTTATTCAAAAAGAGTGCCTTTTATTAGGGTTTCCTTTAGGATTTGATGAATTTTCCCCAATTACTCACTATAATTTCTCAAATTAACTAGTTAGTCTTTCTAAATTATAGTTTCGAATTGAATAAAAATTCATTCAAACTGGAATCAAATATTACGTCGAACTCAGGTTTAAATTAAGTTGATGTAAACTATCTGCAATTTTTCTATCGTTTGATAATCTTGGAATTTTATTCTGTCCTCCTAATTTTCCAATCGATTTCATATAGGTTTGAAACCCATCCTTTTTAATTTTCGTGACTTTTAACCGTCTTAATACTTTACCCACTATAAGATCTAAATAATAGCTGTTTTGTTGTTGTAATGATTGTTCTAATGCTGCAATAAAATCGTCTTCGTTTTCTGGTTCGTTTTCAAACTCAATTAACCATTCGTGATAAGGTAAACCTTCTTCTGGGTTTATTTGAGGTGCAACTGTAAACTCATTTACAGAAATTGATGTGTTTTGAGTAGCTTCCTTCAAGGCTTGCTCAACTTCTTTTCCAATAACGTGTTCTCCAAATGCCGATATAAAATGTTTTATCCTGCCACTAACAATTACTCTATAGGGTTTTAATGATGTAAATTCTACTGTATCACCAATGTTATAAGCCCAAAGACCAGCTGTGGTAGAAATAATCATCACATAATTAACTCCTAATTTTACATCTGTAATCGTGATTCGCTTTCTATTCTCTTCAAAAAAAGCTGCTGCTTCTACAAACTCATAAAAAATACCCGAATTTAATTGTAGCAACATCCCTTTTTCATCTTGCTTGTCTTGAAACGCAAAAAAACCTTCGCTTGCAGGATACAATTCTATGCTATCTACTTTTCTACCAATTAAATTCTCAAATTTTGCTCTGTAAGGTTCATAATTAACACCTCCAAAAATGAAGAGATTGAAATTTTTATAGAGGTCTCCAACACTTTTTCCAGACTTTTCAATCAGTTTTTCAAAATACATTTGCACCCAAGACGGAATCCCAGAAATGATACTCATGTCTTCATTTATGGTTTCATCTACAATCGCTTCAACTTTAGTTTCCCAATCATCAATACAATTGGTTTCTAGACTTGGCATTCTATTTTTTTGAAGATACTTAGGCACATAGTGTGCCACAATTCCTGAAAGTCTACCGAGTTTTATGCCATTCTGTTCTTCTAAAATTGGACTTCCTTGAAGAAAAATCATTTTGCCATCTACAAATTTTGAATTTCCAGTTTCATGGATATACATCAAAATTGCATTTCTAGCGGCTTCAATATGTGTAGGCATGCTTTCTTTTGTAATAGGAATATATTTTGCGCCAGAAGTGGTACCAGATGTTTTTGCGAAATAAATAGGTTTCCCCTTCCAAAGAATATTTTCTTCGCCTGCAACAACACGTTCTACATAAGGTTTTAACTCTTCGTAATCTCTTATAGGAACATTTGCCTGAAACGCTTCATAAGAAGATATAGCATTAAAATTATGGTCTTTACCAAACGCAGTATCCTTTGCCTCTGAAATTAAATTTTCAAAAACTTTTTGCTGTGTTTCAACAGGTTTAGACGACCATTTTTTAATACGCTTTGCCACGTATTTAGCAAATGGTTTTGAAAGTGCGGCTTTAAATGATGGCATTATTCAAAATCGATAAAATTAGTTGGATCCACAGAATACCCTTTACTCCAAAGTTCAAAATGAAGGTGTGGCCCTGTGGTTAATTCGCCAGCGTTACCAGACATGGCAATAACTTCTCCAGCTTTTACCAAATCTCCTTGCGCTTTTGTGATTGCAGAATTATGCTTATAAACCGAAATCAACTCTCTATTGTGTTCTATAATTACCACGTAACCTGTTTCTACCGTCCATTCCGCAAAAATAACTGTACCATCAGCAGTCGCTTTTACAGGTGTGTTTACTGGCACAACAACATCTACAGCAAAATGTTTTTCTTCTAAATTGTAGCCTTCCGAAATCGTACCATTTACAGGTGGAAATAATACGTAATTAGATTGGTCTCCAGAAACCTCAAACAAATTGTATTTGTCTTCTTTAGCTACTTTTTCTCTTAACAATGAATCTTGCCTGTTTGTTGGTACTTGTAAAATATCTAAATCATTTTTTGCAGCTTCAATAATAGAATCTCTATTAAAATCTAAAGTCGCAACATCTCCAGTTAGTACTTTTCTAATCGAGGCATAGTAACGCTTATTCAATTCTAATTCTTGAACCAAAGAATCTGTTTTGTAGTTTAACATCGTGGCTTTCTTTTTTAGTTTTGCTGAAGAATAACCAGGAATATATTCTCTTAAAGGCGTAAAAGCAATAAGTAAAACCGTAAAGAATACAAGTGAAATAGCAGAAAGTGAAGACAGTATAAAAACGTTGAGTCGTGTTAACTTAATAGCAAAGCGTTCTTCAAAAGTATCTTCGTTTAAAATAACCAAACGATACTTATGAAGCAGTTTTTTAGCGAATTTCTTTTCTTTTTTTTTCTTTTTTGCCATCGAAACAAAATTAGTTAAAATACTGAAATAGCACCATGATAAAGTCTTAAAACCTGAGTTCGACGTAAGCTTTATTTTCCAGAACCCTAAGAAAAGGTGGTATTTGAAGTATAAAATTAGAAGGAATATCTGGATATTTTAATCATTTTATACGAAAAGTGCGCTTTTTATTAGGGTTTCTAAAAGATTTGATGAATTTTTTCCAATTTTTGCTATAATTTCTCAAATTAACGAGTTAGTCCTTCTAAATTCTAACTTCAAATTGAATAAAAATTCATTCAAACTGGAATTAAATCTTACGTCGAACTCAGGTTTAAAGTTGACTGATACCTTTTTAACATTGAGGTAGCAATAATAAAACGCCCTTTTTTCCTTTCTACTTTAATTTAAAATGAAACGGTAACTAATGCTATGCTTTAACTTTCGTGTAAATAAAAAAATAATCCTTTTGTTTTATCACCATCTCAACGTTAAAGTGGTACTAACAACACTATTATTAAACTATAATTACTTAACTTTGCGGTCTAAATTAAAAATTATGATATCTAGTAGTTTATTTATAGGTATGATTGGAATGCCTCAGGTAATTCTTATCGCAGTTGTTGTTTTATTAATTTTTGGTGGTAAAAAAATCCCTGAATTAATGAAAGGATTAGGAAGCGGAATTAAAGAATTTAAAGACGCTAGTAAAGAAGATTCTAAAGATCTCAAAGAAAAAGAATAACACCTGTTTTATTAATAAAATAAAAAAGAGGTCATCTAAACATTTCGTTTTAGAAGACCTCTTTTAGGTTTATAGTATTTCTATAATGCGTTAAAATTGCATTGTGTTTATTTTATAATTATAGATTTAATCATAGCCTCTAATTCAAAAATATAATCTCGTTTCTCTAAGGATGGTGCATACACATAACCATCTGCAATTAGATAACGGTTATTAATTTTATCTTCAATAGCATAGGTGATAAAAGGTCCTGCCATCGTAGCTCCTTTCATATCCCAAATACCTCTTACCTCATAAGCTGGTTTATTATCTATAATTGTTGTAAACATTGATGGTGCATACGCATCTTCAACAGCCATATAAATATCATCATCACTTGGGATTTTAGTTTTAGTAATCGCATTTCGCATTCTTACAATATCTACAATCGTACTATCTCCTTTAGAAATAGTTTCCATTGGTACTTCATAAATCATTAAATCAATGGTTTTAGTTTGACTTAAGCTTTTTCTAATCCAGAAAAAATCGTCATCAGCTTTACCTATTTTATAAGCTGAAGGAATTTGGACGGAAAATCCTAATTTATTTCCCATCGCTTTAATATCTAACAAGGATAATTTGATACGTCTTTGCTTCTCATTAACTTCTTCTTTTGTAAAAGCGTCAATTATTTTATCCTTATTCTCTTCTAATTGAGTAATGATATCTTTATTTGTTTTACCAGTTACTACAGCAACTGTTTGTGGCTTAGCAAAGGCATTGTTTACGATTTTAGTGGTCGCTTCAACATTGCCTTTTTCAATTTTAAGTACAATTCTACTTCTTGCAGCAAAACCATCAAAAACTTGAGTTGGAATTTGCCGCATATCAAACATAGGTTCTGGGTTTGGTAAACCATTTAAAGGTGCTGCAAAAATGTCTCGGATACTTTCGCCAACACTATCTTCCCATAAAACATTATCTACAACAACAGAAATATTATTTAAGTTTCCGTTAGATGCTGGCAAATAAATTTGATTATCGCCTTCCTTTTTTTCTCTGCATGCTAATAACAACACACAAAACAATACCGAATATAAAGCTCTCATAAGTTTAAGTTTTTGTTGGTTTACAATATTATTACTTTGAAACAACGAGCGTCATTCCTATTTTGAGTTTATTACTACTAATATCGTTCCAATCTTTGATATTCTGAACAGAAACTCCAGAAAACTTTTGTGCAATTGTCCAAAGTGAATCTCCAGACCTTACTTTATAGGTTTGTTTTCCTGCGGTATTTACTACTTTTTTAGGTGCTTTTGTTTTGCTAGACGTTCCATGATTTCTAGGATAAATAGTTAATCGCTGTCCTATTTTAAGGTTATTTCCTCTAAGACCGTTCCATTGTTTTAATTGGCTAACTCTTACACCATATTTTCTAGCAATTTTGCCAAGGTAATCTCCGTTTTTTACACGATATCTAATTTTAGTATCCGAACTAAATACTTGCGGTAAAGGTTTTTCACGCTGATTAAACTCCGCATTTGCATAAGCATAAATTTGTGCTTCATTTGTTACAAACCTACCAATAGCTTCACGAGGCAACCTTAATGCATAGGTTTTTCCTTTAACCTTAGGAATAATATCTAGTTTGTAAGCTGGGTTTAAGAACTGTAATTCTTCAATCTTAATTCCTGTTGCTTCAGACACATGATCTAAAGAAATCATTTGCTTTACATGGACTGTATCGGTTTGAATCAATTGAAATGGAGGACGCTCAGGTTTAAAACCGTGTTCTTCAGCATATTCAAAAATATACATGGTTGCCAAGAATGCTGGCACGTAACCTGCAGTTTCTCTTGGTAAGTTCTTACGAATATTCCAATAATTTTTATAACCTCCAGAACGTCTAATCGCTTTATTTACATTTCCTGGACCAGAATTATAGGCTGCTAATGCTAAATCCCAATCTCCAAAAATACGGTACATTCTTCCTAAATATTCTGCAGCTGCAGTTGTAGATTTTATAGGATCACTACGATCATCTACGTAACTACTTACATCCAAATCGTGCTCTTTTCCTGTACCATACATAAACTGCCATATTCCTGTTGCACCAACACGAGAACGCGCTTTTGGTTTTAAAGCCGACTCTACAATAGCTAAATACTTCATTTCTAATGGGATATTGTGATTGTCGAATGCTTGCTCAAACATTGGGAAATAGAAATGGCTTAATCCCATTAAGCGTTCTAAAGACGTGTGCCTATGCTTTAGGTAGCTTTTAATAACACTTTCTAAAGATGAATTGTATTCTACATTAAAAGGTGTTCTGGCATTAAGACGTTCTAATCTTGCTTTTAAAGTATCTGTTGAAAGCTCTGGGTAATAAATAGGTTCATACTCAAGCTCTGTAACGGACTTATATATAGTATCGAAAAGTGAATTACTGTATAATTCTGCTAACCATTTCTCATCAAGCTCTGCTGCTTCAGGTAAATCTCTAAGGCTTTTAACACCAGATGTATCAACCACAGCTTCAATCTTTTTTTCAGTTTTAAAAAGTTTCCCATCAATAACGGAATCTTGAGTAGATACAACATCTAATGGTTTTTTTGAAATACTATCTGTTTTAGTTTGGGAGAACCCACTAAATACAGACAAGTATAAACAAGTACATAAAAACGTTTTTAATGTCATGATTCTAAGAGAAATTGATTCGTGAAATGCAACGTTATGTAAACGCTGGAATCGCTAAAAATAGTATATTTTTCATAACTAGCTTAAAATCGCCGCAATACCAGGCAAAGTCTTGCCTTCTAAACTTTCAAGCATTGCGCCTCCTCCTGTACTCACATAACTTACTTTGTTCTCAAAACCAAACTGTTTTACAGCGGCAACAGAGTCGCCTCCACCAACTAGAGAAAATGCGCCGTTTTTAGTTGCATTTGCAATTGAGTTTCCGAGTTCTATTGTACCATTTGCAAAGCTCTCTAATTCAAAAACACCTAAAGGACCATTCCATAGGATGGTTTTGCATTGGTTTACAACAGCATCAAAGTTTGCTATAGATTTTGGGCCAGCATCCAAACCTTGCCAACCATCAGGAATCTGTTTTACATCGCAAATTTGCGTATTAGCATCATTACTAAAAGCATCTGCAGCAATGACATCTACAGGAATATGTATTTTTACTCCTTTAGCTTCTGCTTGTTTTAAAATATCTAACGCCAATTCCATTTTATCATCTTCGCAAATAGAATCTCCAATGTTTCCGCCTTGTGCTTTTATGAAGGTAAATGTCATTCCGCCTCCAATAATTAAATGGTCTACTTTATCTAGAATATTCTCAATAACTGTAATTTTAGACGATACTTTTGCACCACCAAGAACGGCTAAAACAGGTTTTTCACCATCTTCCATGACCTTTTTAATGCTTTCAATTTCTTGAGCTAATAAGTTTCCGAAGCATTTAGATTCTGGGAAAAACTCAGCTACAATTGTAGTTGAGGCATGTGCTCTGTGTGCTGTACCAAAAGCATCATTTACATAGATGTCTCCTAATTTAGATAATTGTTCTGCAAAAGCTTTATCTCCTTGTTTTTCTTCGTCGTGGAAACGTAAATTTTCGAGCAATAATATTTCGCCAGGTTGTAAGGCATTTGCTTTTTCTTCTGCTTCTGAACCAACACAATTTGATGCAAATTTCACTTCAACTCCTAATATATCTTCGATTTTTGGAATTATATGCTTTAGAGAAAACTCATCTTGTACACCTTTGGGACGACCTAAATGCGACATTAACACACAACTTCCTCCGTCTTCTAAAATTTTGATAATTGTAGGTTTTGCAGATACAATTCTGGTAGCATCTGTAACCTGAAAATCATCATTTAACGGCACATTAAAATCTACTCGTATTAATGCTTTTTTATCTTGAAAGTTGAAATCGTTTAGTGTCTTCATTTATTTGAATTTTGAAAGGCAAATATAAAGATTAGAAACATAAATATTTTATATAGTTTTGCTTTATGCAATTTTCTGAAGTTTTAGGTCAAAAACACATAAAAAATCATCTTACCACTAGTGTTGATGCTGGCAGAATTGCACATGCTCAATTATTTGTTGGTCCAGAAGGTTCTGGCACATTGCCAATGGCTTTGGCATATGCACAATATATTTTGTGTGGTAATACTAATGGTGAAAATGCAGGTGGAAACGCATCTTGTAATATAAAGTTTAAGAATTATTCGCATCCAGATTTACACTTTGCTTTCCCTGTTACCACTAGTGATAAGGTAAAAAGCAAACCTGTTTCTAGTTATTATCTCGAAGAATGGCGACAACTTTTAGACCAGCAACCTTATGGAAACCTTTTTGATTGGTACAAACTCTTAGGTGTAGATAACAAACAAGGGCAGATTGGTGTTGACGAAGCTCTAAATATCGTTAAATCTTTAGCGCTTAAATCTTACGAAGGTGGCTATAAAGTAATGCTGATTTGGATGGCTGAAAAAATGAATACAGCCAGTGCTAACAAGCTTTTAAAGCTAATTGAAGAACCACCAGAAAAGACCATATTTATTCTTATTGCTGAAGACGAAGAGCAAATTATAAACACCATTAGATCGCGTTGTCAAGTATTACATTTTCCTCCTTTAGCCGAAGATGCTATTTCTGAAGCTTTAGTGAAAAACTATCATATTGAAACCTCTATTGCAACTAAAATTGCGCACCAAGCGAATGGAAATTATAACAAAGCTTGTGATCTTATTTATCAAGATAGTGAAGATATTCAGTTTGAAAAATGGTTTGTGATCTGGATTCGTTCTGCATTTAAAGCTAAAGGCAATAAAGCAGCTATTCACGATTTAATTTCTTGGTCTGAAGAGATTGCTAAAACAGGACGTGAAACACAAAAGAAGTTTTTAGCGTTTTGTTTGAATTATTTTAGACAAGCGTTACTTCTTAATTATAAGGCCAATGAATTAGTTTATTTAGAACCAAAGTCCGAAGATTTTAAGCTTGAAAAATTTGCGCCTTTTGTTCATGATTCTAATATTATGGAAATATCAGAAGAACTTCAAGATGCAATTTATCATATTGAACGAAATGGGAATTCTAAAATAATTCTCACAGATTTATCTATAAAACTCACAAGGTTACTACACAAAAAATCTAGTTAAAATTTGTCTTTAATTTTTTTCTTTCGTCCCATATTAAATATCCCTATTTTAAGTCCAACCATAATAGAATAGCCATTTAGGTTCCCTTTTTCTTTAAAAGGCGAAAGATCATAGTCGCTTGTAAACCGGTATCTAAAACCAGTTTCTAATTGTGTGAAACGACTAAAATTATAAAGAATGTTAACTCCGGGTTCTACAACGAAAAAACCATCGAAATCTTTCTCTTCCCATTCTACATTATCGTCTTCTAGAGTATCTATACCTCTATAGGTAACGGCTCCACCTCCAATTAATGTAGGAAAAGAGACACTTATAAAACGTTCTCCAAATAAAATAGGCTCTAGATGAAAACCTCCATAGCCTCCTGCTAAAATTACTTTATTTCCTTCAAATAAATTGAGTTGCGTATTAGGTCTATCGTTATAAAAGCCAGTGACCGCAAAACCCACTTCTAATTGACGATTTGCAACATAAGCCAATTTAACAGTTGCTAAAGCTGTGTCTTCGCCATCCATTCTTCCGTAATGACCTCCTAAACCTACATAAACACCGTGAACAACATTTTTTCTGTCGTCAAACTCTACAAAATTGTCTGTTTCATCTGTTTGAGCGTTCAGTGCATTAATACCTATGAAAGCAAGTGCTAGAATTCTTAATTTTTTCATTTGATTTGATTGATTTTAGTTTTTATAATTCTTTTAAAATAATAACTCCTTTTATCCCTTTAAAAGCTAAAGTGCCACTACCTTCATTTTTATATGAAGCAGTAATATGTCTCATCTTTTCTTTTTCATCAATAACTTTGCTGTTTATATTATTCAATGATTTTGGAATCCGTAAAACACCTTCTTCTAGTTGCGCATCAAACTTAAAATTGGTTTCAGAAATGTTTATATATACTTCTGAAGATCTTTGATTGATATTTACTTTAGGGTATTTTGTATTAAATTTTAATAGTCTTAATTCTGCTAAATTCAAATCTAAATTTACATTTTTAGAGACATTATTAAATACTACTGTTGAATATTTAATGGTTCCAAATGCTGTATTTATTTGCGTTACTTCGAGATTGTCTTTGTTAGAGTTTAGATCTAAATTACCTATGGCATCTAAAGTAATTTCAGAGCCGTTAGAATCCAACTTTAAATGATTAGAGTTGTCTATAGAGATTGAAGCGTCTTTAGCAAAGATATTTGTTTTGTATAAAGTATTCGCTCTCAATTTGCCATACGTTATAGATAGATTTGAATTGGTAATACTATCCAAAATTCTTATATCTCCATGCTCTACACTTGTTTTTAATTTACCATTCCAATCTGAAATAATCACATCACCATATTTGTTTAATATTTCAATTTCAGCTGATTTGGGTAGTGATATGGTATAGTTTATAACCGTATTTGCTTTTTCAGAATTAAAAGGATCTATTTTCTCAATGTATTTATTGAAAAAACTGGGTTTTTTCTTAGAGATTTCTGACTTTACGATAACTTGTTTATTCGTCACTACGATGTTACTGTTAATTAAACCTAAAAGCTCTTCTGCCTTTTCATCATTTTTCCCATTAGCTTCAATATTTACAACAATCTCTATTTTGTCTTTATCCCATCCATTTATATAAATATCGCCATACTTGTTCTCTAGATACAAAGCACCTTCATTAGTTAAAGTATGTGTTTGTTTAATTTCCTTACTTAATTTATTTTGCCCTTGTAAACTGCATGAAAGCAATACCAAAACACCATAAATAATAGTTTTATAAAATAAGTTCGCCATCATCATAATTTGTTTTTGTAGGATATAATCTCTTTAAAAGATCTTCCATTAGTTGTATTTTCTTTCTGTAATTATCAATAATAGCTTCAATAATTCTTTCATTATTAACTCCTGTTTTTAACTCTATTTTTAGCTTGTTATATTCCGCATCCAAATCGTCAATTAAAAGCAAGAAATCATCTTGATCTGCATCTGATAAATTTGAGTTGTTCTTTATTAATTGGATTTGATTATTTACAAGTAATTTGTAATGATTATCTATTTCATAAAGTTCTTCATTCACCATACTATTTTCATAATTAGTATTGTTTAGCATTATAAATGAAAGTCCGCAGCCCAATAGAATCATTATACTTGCAGCAATCTTAAATACTGGTTTTTTCCAAATAGAAATCACTTTTTTAGGTTGCTCAGGTAGTTCATCTGATATGTTACTCCATAACTTTAACTTATCAACCTCATCGAGCTTGTGTTCATCAAACTCGCTTTTGTTTTTTATGATATATTTTTCTAATTCTTCCTTCATAATCAACTAATTAATTCAATTAATTTCTTTTTCGCTCTGTGATATTGAGACTTAGATGTGGATACACTTATCTCTAAAATGTCTCCTATTTCTTTATGGTCATAACCTTCAATTAAATATAAATTTATAATGGTTTGATAGCCATTTGGAAGCTTATTTATTGCTGTTTTAATTTTACTAACATCTAATTGCTCTTCTTGTATTTCTTCTGGTTCAGAAACCCAGTAATCATTTGCGTCTATATCTACTAAAGGAATTCGTTTTACTTTTAAATAGTTTATGCTTTTGTTTACGACTATACGTTTTAACCACGACCCAAAAGTGCTTTGGTATTTAAATGTTTCTAAATGTCTAAATGCATCTGTAAAACTATCTTGTACAACATCTTCTGCATCTTCTTTTACTTTTACAATTCTGATACTAACATTGAACATTGCGTCAACGTAAAGGGAATACAATTTGTATTGCATTTTACGATCACCTAGTTTACTCTTCTCAATGAGATCTTTATGTGTAAATAGTATAGGGTTGTTCACTATTTTTTATAATACATGCACTATTTAAAAAATTCATTTAGTGTCATCTCTACTTTAATAGACAATTAAAAAAACTAAAGGTTGCATTTATACTAATATAATTTTCAAATAATGTCTTAAATTCTATCTTTTTGTCAGTTAGTTAGAATTAAGTCTTGGTTCTAAAAGCGAAGCGGTCTTTTGTCTTTTTATTTTACTCAAATGTATAATTTACGGTGTCAAATTCTGCCAATCTAAAATATCCGAAAGCATAATTATCTGAATTTGTTGTATTAATACAATTCCCTCTTATCTCTGCAGGAGTTGAACTAAAAGGATCTCCTCCACTATCATACTGTTCTATTAATAGCTGTAGAAAATTGTAATAACGCTCAGAAATGCCGTATAAACTAATATCAACAACATCTCCTGGTAAAAATTCAGTTATGTTACCATCATCATCTTCTTTATCATTTTCAAAAAACTCTTCCATTTCATTTCCATTAGAAAACTCATCCGACCAATCTTCTAATGAAGGAAATAAATCGCCCTCTTCATAAAACTTAATGAAGTAAAAGTTTTCTTCACCTTCGGGATCGTCCCAAAAAATGGTAACGTCTAAAACCTCGTCGTCAAATCCGCCTTCAAGTGATTGTTCTACTCTATTTATTGCAGGAACTGCAATCATTGTTTCACTTGCTGTATAGACTTCATCGTTATAAATAACTTCTAAAGTATAGGTATCGTTAATTACTGGTACAAAATTAGAAATTGTATAAGTACCATCATTTTGATCTGTAAATATATACTCTACACTAGAATTTATATTAGTAACCTTAACTGATGCGCCAGTAACTGTATTGTTAATTGAGGTATTAAAATAAGGCGTAGATGTGCTTAATTTTATAGTTTGATTATTACCCATTGTTCCTTTTTGCGAATCTAATGACGCTTCAACAACAAGTCTTTGGGCTGCGTTTGGTACCTCTACATCAATAACATCATCGCACGACGCAAGAACTATTAGAGCTAAAAATAAAAATGGTTTTATAAACTTTTTCATGTGTGTATATTTATTGTTTTTTTAGATTATCCCGATAATTATTGGAGCTTTTCTCAATTAATCATTCTCAAAATTAACAACAACTGGAATATGCTCGTTTCATAGTATTAAAATTTAAAATTGTAAGTAATTGAAGGTATTATACCAAAGATTGCAGTTCTGGTCGCTTCATTTTGCCCTGTATCTTCATTTTGATTAAATGAAATAGAAGCCGCGTTTTTTCTGTTATAAACATTGTATATACCAAAAACCCATTCTCCTTTCCATTTATTTGTCGCTGCACTTTTTGGTGTAAGTGTTGCTGATATATCTAAACGATGATATGCAGGTAATCTACTTTCATTTCTACCAGAATAACTGGCAATAGACAAACCTTCGTATTGATATTGACCATTTGGATATGTTACTGGTCGCCCAGTTTGATATACTAAATTACTACTAAAGCTCCACTTATCAGTTAATTTATAGATTCCTGTAAGAGAAAAATCGTGAGTTCTATCATAAGGTGTGTTGTACCAGTTCCCTTTATTAATTCCTGGTCCTCCTGCTTTTCCCCCAAGTGTTCTTTGTTCAGATTTAGATAAAGTATAGGCAAACCAACCTGTAAAATCTCCTTCATTTTTTTTCAAAAGCACTTCTAATCCATAAGCTCTTGCTTCGCCATTTAATATTTCGGTCTCAATGGTATTTGTTCCTATTAAATTTGAACCATCTACATAATCTATTCTGTTTTCAGTAGTTTTATAATAAGTTTCAAATTCTAATGAATATTTACTGTCATTAAAGTTTTTGTAATAACCAACCGCAAATTGATTTGACAGCTGTGGTTTAATGTATTTACCGCTTGGTGTCCAAACATCTAATGGTGTAACTGCAGACGTGTTAGATAATAAATGTAAATATTGAGACGTTCTGGTATAACTTGCTTTTATGGAAGAGGATTCGTTTAATTGGTATGAAAGCCCTAATCTTGGCTCAAAATTATTAAAAGTTTCTATGGACTCGCTTTTCTTATAAAAGGTTTGGTCTAGTTCTTCTCCTTCTTCATAAATTCCTAATTCGCTATTATAAACTACAGGTTGGTTGTTCACATAATTCGTTATGTTTTGACCTCCTAACCTTGAAAACCGACTAAATCGTAATCCATATTGAGCTGTTAATTTGTCTGTTATCTTATGCTCTGCGCTTACATATAAACCACTTTCAAAAGCACGCTTTTGTTCTAGTTTTAAATAGTTTATAGGTGAACTTGGGTCTGTTGGTTTAACTTCTCCCGGATTTAAGTTGTATAAAATGCCACTTAATCCAAAATCTAATTTTATTTTCTCATTTAAATAATATCCAAAATCATATTTTAAATTATAGTTTTTAATATCTGCTATCCAATCTAATTTCACAAAATCTAATATAATTCGATAGTCGTATTTACTATAAATTAATGATAAGTTAGAAAAGAGTTTATCATTATAAACATGATTCCATCTTAGGTTTCCAGATGTATTTCCGTATTGATTTTTAATCACTTTTGCCAAATCAAAAACATCTCGCCCAAAATAACCAGAAAGATATACACGGTTATTTTCGTTTATTTCGTAGTTGGTTTTTAGGTTAATATCGTAAAACGATATTTTACTATCCTCTACTTCCTTAATTAAAGGCATAAATAAATGCGCGTAAGACGTCCTACCTGCAACTAAAAAGGAACCTTTCTTTTTAAACAAAGGAGCTTCAACAGCTAATCTACTTGAGATTAATCCAACACCTCCTGTAAGATTAAGTTCTTTTCTGTTACCGTCTTTTTGACGAATATCTAAAACGGAAGATACACGACCACCAAATTTTGCTGGAATATCACCTTTGTATAGCTTAATATCTTTAATAGCATCATTATTAAAAACCGAAAAGAAGCCGAAAAAGTGGGATGTATTATAAATTATGGCTTCGTCTAATAAGACTAAGTTTTGATCTACTGCTCCTCCTCTAACATTAAATCCTCCTGTGCCTTCTCCACTATTAGTAACTCCAGGAAGCATTTGAATAGATTTAATCACATCCACCTCTCCCAAAACAGCAGGCATTTGCTTTATGTTTGCAGCACTAAGTTTAGAAACACTCATTTGAGGTTTTTTAATACTCATGCGTTCTGATTCTTCCGCCGTAATTATTACTTCGTCTAATTGTGTTAAAGACTCTTTAATTTCAAAATCTAAACTCTGATCTGTGTTTAGTGTAATCTCTTTAGAGATATCTTCATATCCTATATAAGAGACAATTAGTGTATAATTTCCTTTTGGAGCTGTTATAGAGAAAAAACCATATTCATTTGTCATGGAACCATTGGTTGTTCCTTTAAAAAAAACAGAGGCTCCAAATAACGTTTCTCCGTTCTTAAAATCTTTTACAATCCCTCTTATTGTATAGGTTTCTTGAGCAATAATAAAACTGCTAAAGATTAAGAATAGTCCTAAAAAAATATGTTTCATTTTCGGTTTTTTGTTGATTACTTATCTCTATAGACAAAACAAAAACGAAAAAGTTGCATCAGTATTTGAATTTTTTTGGTTTATTGCATAAAAAAGCCAAGCGTCTTAGGCTTGGCTTTAAAATCTATTACAATTCTAATTGTTATTTTCCTTCAGTCGCTTCGGCTGGTTTAGCTGTTTCTTCTTTAGAGTCTGTTCCGCTAAAAGCATCGTTAAGTGCTTTTGTAACCGCTTCAGAAATATCGTTTGCTTCAGTTCCGTACATTACACTTCCGGCTTCATTTTTACCTAAAATATAAGTGTATCCATTCTTTTTACCATAATCACTCACAAATGTATTCACTTTTGAAATTACAGAATCCATTTCAACACTAAACATCTGTTGCATTTGTTGCTGCTCGTATTGAAATTGTTGTTGCAAGCCTTGTTGTTTTTGACCTAAAACTTGATATTGCTCTTGTTGTTTAGCTTGTGATAATTTTTGAGCGTTAGCTTGGAAAGCTTGTGCTTCTGCCTGAAACGCTTTTCCAATACTATCCATTCGTTTCTTAAAAGCTTCATCTTTGATTTTGAATTGATCTTCAATATCAATTTTCATTTGATAATCGTTAATTACTTTTCCGTTATCAATAAAAGCAATTTTTTGTTGTTCTTGGCAAGATACTAATGCAACTACAACGACTAGGCTTAAAATTATTTTCTTCATCTTTATTATAATATTTAATTTTTGCAAAGTTATAAAAGTTAGGTTATGATTTAATGATTTTTTTAACTATTGATGTTTTCTATTAACTACAAACACCTCTATCTATAAAATTAATAGAAATTAAATCCAAATAAAGCCTTTTAAGCGACTTTAAAAGATTTTGATTGTATTGGGTTGTTTTACTTAGCTATATACAAATAGTGATTCTGAAATTAATAATTGTTGTTCTTTAAAACATAAATATGAGACGAATACTCATTTGATCGTTTCGCCTTGCGATTAGATTGCCATCCTATCCAAAAAGCTTTAAATGGATTCATAAATCCAGATTTATATTTTTCTGAAAGTAAACAGACATAATAAGCATCAAATTTCATTGGTAACACTTTCACCAATATCATATTTTCTTTTTTGAATAATTTTGAAATAGAAGTTTTAGAAAAATGCCAAAGGTGTCTTGGCACATCAAAAGCTGCCCAAAAGTTTTTGTAGTATTTAGCATCATAACTTTTAAAATTAGGAACCGCAATTACTAAAGTGCCATTTGGTTTTAAGAGTGATTTAAATAATGCAGTATGCATTTCTAAATTTGGCAAATGCTCAAGAACGTGCCAAAGTGTAATAACATCAAAACTGTTGGGTTTTAATTTTTCTAAATATTCAATTTCAAAAACAGAATTGTTGGTTTTAGAATTTGAAATTTGTCTTGCGTTTTGGTCAGGTTCTATTCCTGTAATTTGCCAATTATCTTTTAAAGCGGTTTCTAAAAAATCTCCTGTTCCGCATCCAATGTCTAAAAGTGTTTTTGATTCTGACTGAAAAGAATTAATAAGTTTTAGCTTTCGTTTTAAAGAAATTTCTCTCACTTTATGGTATGCAAATTCTAACAGATTTCGCTTGGTATCTGTGTGCGAAATGTAGTCTTCACTTTTGTAATATTCTGAAAGTTTTTCTCCTATTGGTTCCGGAAATGTTTCTAGCATATCGAGTTCCATATTATACACTAATTGAAACTCTTCTTTAGAAACAGAATGGTCTTTTAGTGTTAGATATGTTGGATTGTTTTTAGGCACTAATTAAGGAATGATTAATTTTATTGATTATGATTTGGTCTTTGAAAGCACTTCGACAGCGCTCAGTGAGACAGAAAATAAAAACTTTAATTATTAATAAATTTTAGCATAGTCCAAAGCATATAAATTATTCCAACAAAACCTGCTACAAAAACTGAAGCCATAAATAAAAGAGAAAGCTCTGTTAATGTTTTTAAAAATATTTTAATTCTCTCTATATTAATCAAAATGTTTCACGTGGAACATTCTATTTCCAATTTATGAGATTCCTTTTTTCAAAGGAATTTAACGTCCCAAATAAACTAACAACACAGAAATATCATTTGGGTTTACACCACTAATTCTTGATGCCTGAGAAATAGTTACAGGCTGAATTTTTGTCAACTTTTGTCTCGCTTCTATACTCATTGATTTTAACTTAGAGTAATCAAAATCAGCTGGAATCTTTAAATTCTCTAGCCTATTTAGTTTATCTGCATTGTTCTTTTCTTTCTCTATATAACCAGCGTACTTAACTTGTACCTCTGTTTGCTCAATCACTTCAGTATCCAAATTATTAGCCTGAATGTAACTCTCAACGGCTTCAAATTTACGAACATCATCAATAGTAATATTTGGTCTTGCGAACAATTTAAACATCTTGTCTTGCTGTTTTACAGGTGCGGAATTCCTAGCTTCTAAAACAGGGTTCGCTTCTTCAGTTGTTACACTTGTATCTTTAAAGAACTGCACAAACGCATCAGATTTAGATTGCTTTTCTTCCATTCGTTCTAAACGTTTTTTAGAAGCTAAACCTAACTCATATCCTTTTGGTGTTAATCTAAAGTCTGCATTATCTTGTCTTAAAAGTGTTCTGTATTCTGCACGAGAGGTAAACATACGATATGGTTCTTCTGTTCCCTTTGTAATTAAATCATCTATTAAAACACCTATATACGCTTCGTCTCTTTGTAATGTAAACGCTTGTTTTTCCTGAACCTTTAAGCTTGCATTTATTCCAGCCATTAAACCTTGCGAAGCCGCTTCTTCATAACCCGTTGTTCCATTTATTTGTCCTGCGAAATATAAACCTTCTACTAACTTAGTTTCTAATGTGTGTTTTAATTGTGTTGGCGGAAAATAATCATATTCAATTGCATAACCTGGTCTAAAGAATTTCACATTTTCAAAACCAACCACAGAACGCAATGCTTTAAACTGAACATCTTCTGGTAAGCTTGTTGAGAATCCATTCACGTACACTTCACAAGTATTCCAACCTTCAGGCTCAACAAATAATTGATGCTGATTCTTATCTGCAAAACGATTAATCTTATCTTCAATAGATGGGCAATAACGCGGTCCAACACTTTTAATACGTCCATTAAACATTGGAGAACGATCAAAACCTTCACGTAATAAATCATGAACAGCTTCACTTGTATAAGTTAAATAACAAGAACGCTGATGCTCTAATGGCTTTGTAATGTCTAAATAAGAAAACTTTTCTGGGTTAGCATCACCAGGTTGCTCAACCATTTTTAAGAAATCTAATGATCTTCCATCAACTCTTGGTGGAGTTCCAGTTTTCATTCTGCCAGATTCGAAACCAAGATTTACGAGTTGTTCTGTA
>Ga0209633_10000484_pt1 | contig 45999 bp, 42 predicted proteins | sample Cruoilmetagenom1_FD_187290 | JGI IMG/M metagenome (GOLD analysis project Ga0209633, IMG submission 187290) | Oil polluted marine microbial communities from Coal Oil Point, Santa Barbara, California, USA - Sample 1 (SPAdes) (version 2) | ecosystem: Environmental > Aquatic > Marine > Oil seeps ... | reverse complement strand
CCATGAGAAATTTGAGAGACCCTGTTCAGTTCAATACGCACTTGAACGAAACTAAATGTTGTGAGGTAGGACTTTGAACTCTTTCGAGAAACCATCAGTGGCACCATCAGTGGCACCATCAGTGGCATTGGCCGGGCGTCCCGAGGCTCAGGGCCTTTATCATCCCCGGAATGAACACGATGCATGCGGGATCGGTTTCGTGGTTCAAATGAAAAACACGCAAACCCACGATATCATCGAAAAAGGTCTGAGCATTCTCTGCAACCTGGAGCACCGTGGTGCAGTTGGTGCCGACCCCAAAGCTGGTGACGGCTGCGGCATTCTCATTCAAATGCCTGACGCATTTCTGCGCGCCGTCGCAACAGATGCAGGCTTTGAGCTACCCGAACTTGGCAAATATTGCGTGGCACCGATTTTTCTTCCGAAAGATGCTCAGGATCGCGCCCACATAAAGAATATCATAGAGCAGGAAATAGCCGCGCACGGACAAAAATTACTTGGCTGGCGTGACGTTCCGGTAGACAACTCTGACCTTGGATATTCGGTAAAGCCAACAGAACCCGCCCATGAACAGGTATTCATCGAAACCCAATCCGGACTAAGTGATGATGATTTTGAGCTAAAGCTCTTCGTTATCCGCCGCGTCATCGAGCTGCGCATACTCAATGAAAATCCGGATGGGGCTGAATTTTTCTATATCCCGTCCATGTCCGCCCGCACCCTTCTCTATAAGGGCCTGCTTTTGGCAAATCAGCTCGGCGACTATTTTCTTGATCTAAAAGATTCGCGCATGGTCTCCGCTCTCGCCCTCGTCCACCAGCGCTTTTCGACAAATACGTTCCCGACCTGGGGCCTGTCACAACCCTTCCGCATGATCTGCCATAATGGTGAAATCAACACCGTCCGGGGCAATGTGAACTGGATGGCGGCGCGCCAGGCGACCATGAAATCCGACATTATTGGGGATGATCTTGAAAAGCTCTGGCCGCTCATTCCCGAAGGCCAATCAGACAGTGCCGCGTTTGACAATGCGCTTGAATTGCTGATCCGTGGCGGCTACCCAATGGCGCACGCCATGATGCTGCTTGTGCCTGAAGCTTGGGCCGGCAATCCACTCATGGATGAATCCCGGCGGGCATTTTACGAATATCATGCCGCCATTATGGAACCCTGGGATGGCCCGGCTGCAGTTGCCTTTACTGACGGACGCCAGATTGGCGCCACCCTTGACCGCAACGGCCTCCGCCCGGCACGCTATTTCGTCACCAAAGACGATATGGTTGTGCTCTCATCTGAAATGGGCGTACTGCCCTGGCCGGAAGATCAGATCAAACAGAAATGGCGCCTGCAACCGGGTAAAATGCTGCTCATCGATCTTGATCAGGCGCGCATTATATCCGACGACGAATTGAAAACCGATCTTGCCGGTTCCCATCCATATACAGAATGGCTGGAACGCGGACAGATCCTCCTGCGCGAATTGCCCGAAAGCAATCAAACCGCACAGGTATCAACCACGTCGCTTCTCGACCGCCAGCAAGCCTTTGGCTATACCCAGGAAAGTATTAAATTCCTGATGCTGCCGATGGCCGAATCCGGTCAGGAAGCAATTGGCTCCATGGGGACCGATACGCCCATATCGGCACTGTCAGACAAGACAAAGCTACTACACACCTATTTCAAACAAAACTTCGCGCAAGTTACCAATCCACCAATCGACCCAATTCGCGAAGAGCTGGTCATGTCGCTTGTGACATTTATCGGCCCCCGCCCAAACCTTCTTGACCATGAAGGCCAATCATCCGTCAAACGCCTCGAGGCCGGTCAACCGATCATTTCCAATAAGGGAATCGAAAAAATCCGCGCCATCGGTGAAATGCCGGGCAATGCTTTCCGAACAAAAACCCTCGACATCACCTATCCGCTTGAAAATGGTGCGGACGGCATGGGGCTAGCCCTTGATCAGCTCTGCATGTCAGCGAGAGACGCGGTAAATGAAGGCTTCAACATCATCATTCTGTCCGACAGAAATACCGGACCGAACCGCGTGGCCATCCCAGCACTTCTGGCGACATCAGCAACCCATCACCACCTTATCAGGGCGGGCCTGCGCACATCGGTCGGACTGGTTGTCGAAAGCGGCGAGCCCCATGAGGTTCACCAATTTTGTACTCTTGCTGGTTACGGCGCCGAGGCAATTAACCCCTACCTCGCTTTTGAGACAATCGAAGGCTTCAAGGATGAGTTGAGCGCCCACGACACAACCGTTGCAGACGCTCAGAACCGCTATGTAAAAGCCGTCAATAAAGGCATGTTAAAAGTCATGTCCAAAATGGGCATATCGACCTATCAGTCATATTGCGGTGCTCAGATATTTGACGCAGTCGGTCTCTCGACACCCTTTATCAAGAAATATTTCACAGGAACCTTTACCGCCATAGAAGGTATTGGACTTCATGAAATCGCGCGCGAAACAATCACGCGGCACAATCTCGCTTTTGGTGAAGCACCAGAACTCCGCAGCATGCTCGAAGTTGGTGGGGAATACGCCTACCGCATTCGTGGTGAAGCTCACGCCTGGACGCCTTCAAGCGTTTCAGATCTCCAGCATGCGGTGCGTGGCGAACAACCGGAAAAATATCAGGCATTCGCCGATCAGGTCAATCTGCAAAACGAACAGCTCCTGACCGTCAGGGGCCTCTTCCGCATTAAAACTGCTGAAGAACTTGGCCGCAATCCGGTCCCCCTTGATGAGGTTGAACCCGCCAGCGAAATCGTCAAGCGCTTCGCAACTGGTGCTATGTCCTTTGGCTCGATTTCCCGCGAAGCCCACACCACATTGGCGATTGCCATGAACCGCATCGGCGGCAAATCAAACACCGGTGAAGGCGGCGAACAGTCTGATCGCTTCAAACCAATGCCAAATGGCGACAGCATGCGCTCCGCCATCAAGCAGGTCGCCTCCGGTCGTTTCGGCGTGACAACCGAGTATCTGGTCAACTCCGACATGATCCAGATTAAAATGATCCAGGGCGCAAAGCCGGGCGAAGGCGGACAGCTACCGGGTCACAAAGTAGACGCAGTCATTGCCAAAGTGCGCCATTCAACAAAAGGTGTCGGCCTCATTTCGCCACCGCCTCATCATGATATTTATTCAATCGAAGATTTGGCACAGCTCATTTTCGATCTGAAAAACACCAACCCGCAAGCAGCAGTCAGCGTCAAACTCGGCGCTGAATTTGGCGTTGGTACGGTTGCAGCAGGCGTATCAAAAGCGCGCGCCGATCACGTAACGATTGCCGGATATGACGGCGGCACCGGAGCGTCTCCCCTGACTTCTATTAAACATGCTGGCGGTCCCTGGGAGCTGGGGCTCGCCGAAACGCACCAGACATTGGTGCTAAACGATCTCCGTGGACGCATAACAGTACAGGTAGACGGCGGTCTGAGAACCGGACGCGACGTCATATTTGGCGCCCTGCTCGGTGCCGATGAATTCGGCTTTGCAACAGCACCATTGATCGCCGCAGGTTGTCTGATGATGCGCAAATGTCATCTCAACACCTGCCCCGTAGGCATTGCGACCCAGGACCCGGTGTTGAGAAAGCGCTTCCACGGCAAGCCCGAACACATCATCAATTACTTCTTCTTCGTTGCCGAAGAGGCGCGCAAACTGATGGCTGAAATGGGCGTCCGCTCCATTCGCGAACTCATCGGCCAGACAGATTATCTCGATCAGGAAAAAGCCATTTCCCATTGGAAAGCCAAAGGACTGGATTTCACCCGTCTCTTCCATAAACCAGACATGGGGCCGGAAGTGGCAACCTATAATTCCGGCAAACAGGATCACGGTCTCGACCGTATTCTTGACAACAAGCTCATCGAGATCTGCCAACCGGCTCTGGATGAGAAAACATCCGTTAAGCTCGATTTGGAGATCCGCAACACTGACCGCACAGCGGGCACCATGCTGTCGGGCGAAATTGCCAAACGCTATGGCCATGCAGGTCTTCCTGAAGATACTATATGGATCACATTCCGCGGCACCGCGGGACAGAGTTTTGGCGCATGGGTCGCATCAGGCGTCACGCTTGATCTCATCGGCGAAGGCAACGACTACGTCGGCAAAGGTCTCTCTGGTGGCCGCTTGATCGTTCGCCCACCGGTCGAAAGCGCTATCATACCAGAAGACAGTATGATCGTCGGCAACACTGTCCTTTATGGTGCCATCAGCGGCGAGTGCTATTTCCGCGGCATTGCGGGCGAACGCTTCGCCGTACGCAATTCAGGTGCCATCACAGTTGTTGAAGGCGTTGGTGATCACGGTTGCGAATACATGACCGGCGGCATCGTTATCGTACTTGGTGAAACCGGCCGCAATTTCGCTGCAGGAATGTCAGGAGGCATAGCCTATGTCCTGGACATGAAGGGCGATTTCGACCACCGCTGCAACATGGCCATGGTCGATCTTGAACCCGTCCGCGCTGAAGAAGACATCATGCGCACACGCTCTCACCAGGGTGGCGATCTTGAATCACACGGCCTCGTAGATGTCATGCGTGACATGACCCGCTTTGATGCCGAGCGCCTGCAACAGCTTATCGAAAAGCACATGCATTACACCAACTCCGAAAAAGCACGCGAGATACTCGAAAACTGGGATGATTATTTGCCAAAATTCGTCAAGGTCATGCCCGTTGAATATCGCCGCGCACTAGAGGAAATGGAACGCCATCAGGCAAACGACACAACCGGATTAAGCGAACTCGAGATCGGTCTCCCGGAGCCGGGTGAATAAAAGGGAATTCAAAGAAGATGGGTAAGATAACAGGCTTTCTCGAAATCGATCGCCAGGACCGGGCATATCGGCCAGCGTCCGACCGCGTGCGCCATTACGATGAATTCATCATTCCTCTGTCCGAGGAACAGGTGACAGCACAGGCTGCGCGTTGCATGGACTGCGGCATCCCCTATTGCCACGATGGTTGCCCCGTGAACAATCAGATCCCGGACTGGAACGATCTTGTTTACAGTCAGGACTGGGAAGAGGCGTGCCGCAACCTCCATTCAACAAACAACTTCCCCGAGGTAACCGGCCGCATATGCCCAGCCCCTTGCGAAGAGGCATGTACGCTTAATATCGAGAACCAGCCGGTAACAATCAAAACCATCGAATGCGCAATTGTTGATCGTGGTTTTGCTGAAGACTGGATCAAACCGCGACCTGCCAAAAAAACTACGGATAAGAAAGTCGCAATCGTCGGCGCAGGCCCCGCAGGTCTCGCCGCCGCTCAACAATTGGCGCGCGTCGGTCATGAAGTCCACGTATATGAAAAACACGCGAAACCCGGCGGATTGCTTTGCTACGGCATACCGGATTTCAAAATGGACAAAAGCCTCATCGCACGACGGGTTGAGCAAATGGAAGCCGAAGGCGTCACATTCCATTGCAACACCCATATCGGCATCGACAAACCGGCGACCGAGCTTGAAGCCGAATATGACGCGGTGCTCCTAAGCGGCGGCTCCGAACAACCGCGAGACCTTCCAATTGAGGGGCGTAACCTCGGGGGCATTCATTTCGCAATGGACTTTCTTACCCAGCAAAACCGCAGGAACGCAGGCGAGCCAATAGGGAATGTCCAGCCACTGTCCGCGAACAATAAAAACGTCGTCGTTATCGGCGGCGGCGACACCGGATCAGACTGCATCGGCACATCATTCAGGCAGGGTGCAATCAGCGTTACGCAACTCGAAATCATGCCGCGCCCGCCAGAACGCGAAGACAAAGCACTTGTCTGGCCAAATTGGCCACTGAAATTCCGCACCTCATCGAGCCAGGCAGAGGGAGCTGACCGGGACTTCTCAGTAATGACCGCCAATTTCGATGGTGAGGACGGCCACGTCCAACAGCTTCATTGCATTCGAGTTGACGAAAAAATGCAGAAAATAGAAGGCAGCGAATTCGTTCTTGAAGCCGACCTTGTTCTTCTTGCTATGGGCTTTACAAACCCCGTCCACGAAAACATGATCGAGAGCCTCAAGCTTGAGCTAACTGGTCGCGGCGAGATCAAGGCAGATGAACTCGAATACAAAAGCTCCCGCGAAAAGTTTTTCACCGCAGGCGACATGCGCCGAGGCCAATCACTGGTCGTTTGGGCCATTCGGGAAGGTCGTCAGGCAGCACATTCAATTGATAAATTCTTGATGGGATCGACTGTACTACCACGTTAATTTTCGGCAAACCCTGCTCCAGATTTTAGAGGGGGGAGGGGAGAAAGCAGTGATCAGCCTTTTCATCCGGCAGGTTTTTCCAGCACTGGCTGCCACCTGAAATCATCAGCGCGACCGGGCTTTGGCTCCAATACGGCACCTTTTATCAATACCCGGTAGTAAGGTGTCTGGGTAATGGGAACATTGCGCTTTAGCGAAGCACCTGCCTGTCGGCTGACAGGCGTGATCGAACTTGTCGCAATCAACCCACCAGATATCGGCCCGTTTACAGACTCTCCAACATTGGATGCCTTAAGACTGGAAACACGCCGATTGATATGATTGACCACGGCAACCGGAATGGCCGGTCTCAATATCTCAACCACATTGCCGGAATTTTCCAAACCACTATTTGGATCCTTCAATGTGATCTTGGAATGATCCGCACCATAAACCCCCGGCCTGTTCACACGACGTGAGTTAAGCAAACTTGGTTTGGTAACTTGCACATTCTTTTGCGCGCCCCGCGCCGGCTCTGAGCTTTTCAAAGGCTGCTTTTTCTGAACGTGCTTTCTGGTGACGATCCGTCGTTGTTCTTCCAGACCACCGGCCAACGGTATCGACCGCTCCGCCTTTGCAACAGAAATATCGCGTCTGATCTCACGCTCGACATAGTGTGCAAGCTTCAGGTAACCCGCAATAGTAAAATGAACCCCATCCTTCAGCCGCAGTTTTTTAACCCGCCCTCCCATATCCGGTCCAAACGGACTATAGCCGCCATCCTGGTCAGTAAAACCGTTCCAGGTATCGATAAATTTTGCGCCGTTAAGGTACACCTTTTCGCGAACAATCTGATTAATGATCTGCATTGCACTATTCGCTACACTGCTTTTCATTATTGGCAATCCAACCCAATAGAGCGCGACATTCCTCTTCTTTAGCGTCTTGATAAATTTATCCACCCGCCGGCCATATTCCGCACGCCACTCTTTCGTACCAACTGAGTAGCGGCGTTTCTTCAGCCATAATGCCTGTCGGTCATTGGCACCAAACATGACCACAGCAATATCCATATTGTCACTTTTGGTAATCTGCTCCGCAACCCGGTTCCAGCCATCAAAAACAAATCCGCTAGGCGACTTTGACTTCTTGACCACCTGAAGATCAGCATTGCGCTGAAAGGCACCATAAAGGCTGTTGAAAATACCATTGCCCAGCGAGCCGCCGAAAACATATATACGGTAGGTGCCCTTTTCAGGGAACGGCGTTACATAGCTGCCAATTTGCTGCGCATGCGCCGAACTTTGGGGTGCAAAGCTCCAAATCAGCAATGCAAATACCAAAATTGATATGCGAATGAGAATATTCATAAAAACCACAATTGTCCTGTTTGGCATAGCTTTGCGTGTGGCACACCAAATTGTCCAGCCCTCTTAAATCGCCAAATCGTACAAACAGCCTGTTATAAGTGGGCAAATCAAAGTGTATGAACCATATACATCAATTTTCTATAGCAAAAAACCGGACAAATTAAAGCCGAATAACGAAAACATGACTTTACACCGAATCTCTATCATCCCTTGGCAAATTTGCGCAATATTTCAAGAAGCTTAGAACTTGGATAGCCGTCTTCAGGTATTTTTCTTGACCGCTGAAAAGCGCGAACGGCCTGCCGGGTCTTTGATCCGATAATGCCATCAACACCACCCGAAGAAAATCCAGCATCATCCAGCAATTTTTGCAATTCTTCCCGTTCCCGAAAAGCCAACGGCACCTCATCCATTGGCCACCTTGCCTGAATGGCGCCACGCCCCCTGAGCCGGTCGGATAAATGCGCAATACCAAGCGCATAGGCTGTTGCATTGTTATATTTAAGTATAGCCCTGAAATTATCCGTGACGATAAAGGCAGGACCACGTGCCCCTGCAGGCAATATCACGGATGCGTCGGAATCCTCTTTCGCAAACTCACCTCCAGCCACAGGTTTAACCCCAATCGCCACCCATTCCCTGACAAGCCGTTTCTCTCCATATCCCGTAAGCCCGAAATCAAAACCGTCTGGCAGAACAGCTTCAGCTCCCCAAACCTCATCAAAACGCCATCCCGATACCTTAAGATAATTGGCAGTAGAGGCCAACGCATCAGGAACAGAGGACCAGATATTACGTTTTCCGTCGCCGTCAAAATCTTGCCCATGGGCCAGATAGGTCGTGGGAATAAACTGCGTATGTCCCATCGCACCTGCCCATGATCCAGTGAAATTACCCCCATCAATATCACCGCTATCGAGTATCCGGAGCGCCGCCAGAAGCTGGGACTTGCCAAATGCCGCCCGCCGCCCGCCTAGAAATGCCAGCGTTGCCAGCGAGCGGATTACGTTTTTTGAGCCCATACTCGTTCCATATGCAGATTCGAGTCCCCAGATCGCCACAACGACGTTGCGGTCAACGCCATACTTTTTCTCAATATCGCTAAGCACCCCGGAAAGCGTCTCAAGCTTTGACAACCCCTCTGCAATTCGCGCTTGAGATGCTGCCCGGTCAATATAATCCCACACCGCACGCACATGCTCAGGTTGATTTTCGAGATTTTCAATAACAGATGGGTCAGGTTCGACACCCTCAAAAGCAAGATCAACTGTCGCCTCTGAAATGCCTGAAGCGATCGCATCCTGACGCAAGGCAGCAATGCCCTCCGCAAAAACAACCTCGGCAGACTTGGGTTTAACCGCACTAATAGTTTTGACCGTCTGTTTTTCCGTACCGGCGTTTTTATTATTATCGTCCATATAACCCATCAATGAGATACCAAGCACGAGGAGGCCAAGCATTGCTAATATGGCAACAACCACCAGCATATTTATACCTTTTCCCGGCCCAGACATTCACACCAATCCTTATATTCATTGCGTTTGAAGGATTGGCTAAATACCCAATCTATTCCGTAGACGCCGTCTTCCGCATATGTTTGAGCAATCCATCACTTGGCCAGCAATCCGCCGTTAAGCCATTGGAATTCTGGTACTTACCGATGGCATTCCGCGTGAATGCTCCAACTTTTCCGTCTATTTTATCAGAATAAAGCCCAAGTTTGGCAAGTCGTTCCTGCATTTCCACAATTTGCCATGTCCGCACAAATTTAGCTTTAACCCATGATTTCTCAATCTTCCCCTTGCCCTGAATGCGATCAGAAAGGTTGCCGACAAAGAGCGCATAAAGGTCCGCAAAGTTATACTTTTTTATCACCAGAAAATTATTGCTGAGGAGAAAGACCGGACCAAATGTACCTTCAGGCAACAAAACATATGCCGGTTCATCATCACGAACCGAGTCAAACTTCTTGCCAAAACTCAGGTTTAGCCCAAGCGCGCGCCACTCCTTTATAGGGCGCATATGATGTGGCCCCTCAAGCGTACAGTCAAAGCCCGATGGCAGACGCACCTCATCACCCCAGCGCTTGTCCCGCTCCCAGCCATTATTCACAAACTGTTTGGCGGCCGACGCCAAAGCATCCGGCACAGAGCTCCAGATATCGCGTTTGCCGTCACCGTCAAAATCAACTGCATGCTTGTAAAAATCAGATGGAATAAATTGCGTAAGCCCCATGGCGCCCGCCCACGAGCTACGCATTTTTCTCCGCGTAATATGCCCTTCTTGTAAAATCTTCAGGGCAAGCAGGAGCTCATTTCTAAAAAATTCTGCGCGTCGGCCGAGATAGGCCTGGGTCAATAGCGCACGAATGGTATCGCGTTTCACCTTGTAACTGCCAAATGCAGTTTCCCGACCATATATCGCCAATATGATCGAACGTGGCACACCATACTCACGCTCAATTTCAAGAAGTTCCTGGCGATATTTCGCTTCAATCTGTCGCCCACGTTTGGCAAGAAAGCTGAGCTGTGATTTTTTGAGATATTGCCCCGGCGTCTTTACAAATTCAGCCTGCCCCGTATCCTGGCGCTTTTTCTTCTTGCCGGCTGATAAAACAAGATCCGGTGCAGAGCGGTTGAGGGTCACGCCTTTGAGCTCGCGATCAAATGTCACGCGAGTAATACCCATCGCTTCAGCATCCACCCAGAGCCCGGCACGCCACTCCGAAAAACTTGCCCGCGCCAAAGCTGGTGCGCACATCAAGGCGAGCGCCACTCCACCCCAAACCACACACGCACCAGAGCGCTTTAAAACTGAATAAAGAATCCCAAATTTCTGGACAACCACAACCCATCTCCATTTATCAAACGGCAAACCCGTGAATTCCACACGGATTCTACCCACTTGTAAATGTCAGATGAGATGAAAATACGGCTATTGGCAAGAGTACCAGGAAAAGGGAAAGATCTTTCAAATCCCTCCCATAGGCCTTATCCAGTCTTCCTAAGAACGGTCAGACGGTCTTCCCAGGCCAGGGCAATGGAAGTAATCTCATCAAGATCAGCGTGATCAGGCACCCAACCAAGCGTCTCGCGAATTTTATCCGCACACGCAATAAGCGCCGCAGGGTCCCCGGCACGTCGATCAGCAAGATTAACCTTGAAATCAACACCACTGGCACGTTTCACCGCATCAATGACTTCGAGAACTGAAAATCCACGACCATAGCCACAATTAAAGATCTCAGATTTACCACCATCCCTGAGATATTTCAACGCCAGTAGATGCGCCTTTGCAAGATCACTCACATGGATATAGTCACGAATGCATGTTCCGTCCTCAGTTGGGTAATCAGTACCGTAAACATCCATATGCGTGCGTTCGCCAAGCGCTGTCTGGCTTGCAACTTTAATAAGATGAGTAGCAGCAGGTGTCGACTGTCCCGAACGACCTTGCGGATCAGCCCCGGCAACATTGAAATAGCGGAGCGCCACATATTCAAAATCATGCGCAAACGCCGTATCCTTGAGCATCATCTCGGTCATCAATTTGGATGAACCATATGGTGAAATTGGTGCCAATGGCGCGTCTTCCCTCACCGGATTATTTTCCGGCATACCGTAAACAGCCGCTGTTGATGAGAAAATAAAATTCTTAACACCGGTCGCGACCGCAGCTTCAATAAGAGCGCGTGAATTGACCGTATTATTTTGATAATAGCCGAGCGGATCTTCAATCGACTCTGGTACGACAATCGAGCCTGCAAAATGTATGATGGCGTTAATTGAGTGTTTCCAGATAATCGCGCGAACCAGATCCTGGTCGCTGATATCACCAACTACAAGCTCAGCCTTCTCAGGTACAGCCCAGCGGTGACCGGTAGAGAGATTATCCAAAACAATTACATCCTCGCCCGCATCCAAAAGGGCCAGAACCATGTGACTTCCAATATATCCAGCACCACCGGTAACAAGAACACTCATAAAACAACGCTCCGAATTCAACTCAAATTTATTACAAAAAAGTCAGCACACTGACATCCTGCCCATACACGTAGTACAGATGCAAGACTTGCTCAAGCTTTATCCCATAAAACTCTTTAATAAACCGGTAATATCATCGCCTAAACCGCATGCCCAACCGGAATTGGTTGCTACTATAGTCACTATTCACAGAATTCGAGTCAAAAAAGTCATATTGGTAAACGCCAATTAACGCAGCTTCCCGGTTGAAAATATACTCAGCCCCCAGCTCACCCCGGTAGGATCGTTCAACAAGAGACGCTCCTTTGTAATCAACATGGTCGAAGCCAATTCCGGCACTCAGAATGAAGTGACGCAACAACTCATGCTGAACACGCAAATTGGCTGAATGCGTAAGCGCACCAGCCGCCCCCGTGACCGTCGTCGCATTGATCGAGGTAGAAGCTTGCGCCGTCAGTGTCGTCAAACGCGACGGGCGCCATGTAATTTCGCCGTCAAACGTAACCCCAGCAAAATCGTTCAACCTCCGATCGTCGGGGTTAAGCCGGACAACTCCTATCGAGGCTTCACCATAAAGCTTCGATCCGTTGTCAAACAATATACCGGCGCGCAGACCAAACGCATCCGAATCCCTGGACAATCCATCACTATTGGCAACATTGTCAAAGTCCCGTCGCTCAACCAGGCCCTCAGAGAAAACGCTGATCGCCTGATTCAACTCATAACTTCCTCTAAGCGTGAACCGTCGCTCCAGATTATCCTGATCGCTCTCATCACTTGATCCGCCACCTATCAATCGGGCATCATCATACTGCGTCTCGGAAACTTCGCCCCTAAGCCGTATGCTAAGACGGTTAAATCGATGATTGAGCATCAACGCTCCGCGCAGAGTTTCCACGTCAGGGCTCTCAATCGCGCCACCTGGAGCATCTGCAGAACCACGTGATTGTTGCGCAAGCGCGTATCCTGCCTCGCCTTCAATATTAGTCCGACGCGTAACGTCGATACGTCCGCGCAGGTTGGACAAAAATTCCCGGTCATCTTCCGTATCGAACTCATTGTGGTAGCTGCCAAATGCGCTGACATCCCCGTCCAGCGAGTGGCGACGCCAGTTAGATTGCGCACGAATGGAGGGTCTCAACTCCAATAAAACATCACTATCCCGACGCGTAGAAGACTGACGAACATTGTCTCCATAGGCCCCGGATACAGTTACTTCAGGAAAAACCCGGAAACTGCCAACCTCTATGCCAACAGGCGCATAGGGACTTATATCCGTATTGCGTGCCGTACCTGCAATGCGATCCCCCATCTCCTCATCAATAGGTCTGGGCAATGGGCCTCCACGCGAAATCGGACCAACAGGTCCAAATCTCGGATCAACAATAATCCCTGAGGCACCTTCGTCCTCAACAGGTTCACGCGTCGCACCTTCCACCCCGCGCACAGCATCAAGAAATTCAGCCTGCTCCCTCACCGCACGGTCGTCTGCGCTCTCACCAAATTCGTCTTGTCCCTGTGCATCATCAGCTATAAATACGCCTAAATCACCGTCCAGCGCCGGGATACGTCGTCGCGCAGCCACCTGATGTTGCGCCTTAAGACTACCGTCCAGCGCACCCTGCCGCCTCGGCGGACCAACACTTCCACGAAAGTTACCACTGGAATTTCCTCCATTACCATTAGAGAGCCCGGTAAATCCATTATCATCTACTACTCGATCATGAGCATAATCCTCGATGAGCACATTTTGCCTTACCCGACGGGCACCATCATCAATGCTGCTTCTAAACCCCTCAACCTCCGACCGTACGTCACCAATCCCCTGCGACAAGGCAGACGAACTCAGGTCAATAACATCCCGCTCCCCCTCAGCCCCACTATTAGCATCCTGGGCCACAACGCCCTGCGCACCAAAAAGCGCAAAAAGAAGTGACGCGAACACCAAGCAAATGATATAGCGGACAGCAAATCTATTTATATTTCCGGAAGCGAACACCTTAACGCCCTTATAAAACAACCAAAAAGACGCATTACAGGTTCACAAAACACGCTACTCGAATAGGGTTAATGACTGGTTTAATCATTTATTCGACAAGTGACACACTGAGGAAAATACCCATGAGCAGTCAGGCCGCCGCCGACAATTCAGAGACCAATCAACAAGGCACTTCGGCCGCAGCCGATATTCTGAAATCCGCAACCGACACCCTGGATCTCGAAGCCCAGGGATTAAGCATGCTTGGAGAAGCCCTCAAAGGCGAAATGGCAGAACCTTTCACCGCATCAGTGGCGCTTATCAGGGCTGCAAAAGGCCGGGTCATCATCACCGGCATTGGCAAAAGCGGGCATATCGGCCAAAAACTGGCCGCTACCCTGGCCTCGACCGGAACTCCCTCATTCTCTGTCCACCCAAGCGAAGCCAGCCATGGCGATCTCGGCATGATTACGGTGGATGACGTCATCATCGCCTGTTCATGGTCCGGCGAAACCGTTGAGCTCACCAATATCATCAACTATTCAGCCCGCTTCAAAGTCCCGCTCATCGCCATCACCTCGCGCGACGACAGTGCCCTTGGCAAAGCTGCAACCCACGTCCTGAAATTGCCTCGCGCGCAAGAAGCCTGCCCGCACGGCCTGGCCCCTACCACATCTACCACCATGCAATTGGCGATAAGCGATTGCCTTTCCATAGCGCTGCTAAACAGTCGCGGCTTTACCGAGCAGGATTTCAAGGTCTTCCACCCCGGCGGCCAACTGGGCGCCAATCTCCGTTTTGTCGAAGACGTCATGCACGGCGAGAACGCACTGCCCCTCGTGCAATTTGACGAAATGATGAGCTCGGCCCTCGTCACAATGACCGAAAAAAGTTTTGGATGTTTGGGTGTAGTGGATGATGACGGCAAGCTATTGGGAATTATTACTGACGGTGATTTACGCCGTCACATGGGCGAAGATTTGCTCAAGGCCAAGGTCGGCGATCTCATGACCCGTGACCCTAAAACCGTGACACCTGATACACTCGCCTCAGCCGCCCTTGAGACCATCAATTCATCAAATATCACCGCACTTTTCGTTGTCGATGACGGCAAACCGGTCGGCATCATCCACATTCACGACCTACTCCGGTCCGGCGTGGCTTGAAGAACAATACCTCACCCCTGCCGCGAATAAACCTAGATCTCGGGTCAAGCCCGTGATGACCTTAGTTGCGAAGCTGAGCGGTTGCACCAAACTCTACCGTCATCCTGACGAAGGTCAGGACCCAGAACGGATTATAGACATAAAGTGCGTTCCCAGAAAACCTCGCCCTGTCGCATATCAATCGAGCGTGCGGGAAATAAAATACCCACATGGTAATCTGCTTAGCCGGCAGCCTCCACCATCAGCGCATTACCGGCCACACCGGTAACCCGAACCCGGTCACCCTTATTGGCATCCTTGCCCTTGACCGGCCAAAGCGTGTCACCAAGACGGACCTTGCCGCGGCCGTTGCGAATAGCCACTTCAACGACGAATTCCTGACCGAGATAACGCTCGCCGCGCTGACCGAGATTTGAATTCTCCCCGTCCTCACCAAGCCCATAACCGGCAAATCGCGCACCAATAACGACACTCACAACCGCCAGCGACACAAATGTCAAAAGCTCCGCCTGCCAGCCCATATCCATGACGAATGCGATCGCCCCCGTAAGCATGGCGGCAAACCCGAACCAGATGAGAAACACGCCCGGTACGAAGGCTTCGAGTACGAATAGGAGCGCGCCCAAAATCAGCCAGCTCCAGGCGCCCATCTCAAGAAAATATGATGTTACCGGACCCATAAAATTTCTCTCCAAACCTTCGAAAACACCAATAAATATTCTAGCCCACCTCAAGAACTAACAACGCTTCATCCTGAGGGTCACGGTCTCGCCACGAGTGGTAGTGACAGTAATATCTCAAAGGATGAAGCAATACCCTCGTTCTCAATCAATTCGCCTTCAAACCTTCGGTACACTGCGCCTGGATGTTGGCCGACCACTTCCAGTTCCTTGCCCATCATTGCCAAAGGCTTCCTTCGTGATTTCTGCCAACCCGGCGATGGAACCAATGACGCTGGTGACTTCAAGCGGCATCATCAGAACCTTCTGATTATCTGCCGAGGCAAGCGACTTAAGCGCCTCGACATAATTATTGGCGACAAAATAGTTAATAGCCTGCACATCACCCGTCGCGATCGCCTCCGACACCATAGTCGTTGCGCGTGCCTCAGCTTCTGCCGCACGTTCCCGGGCCTCTGCGTCCTTAAAAGCGGCTTCCTTGCGCCCTTCCGCTTCTAGCACCGCCGCCTGTTTTTTACCTTCAGCCGACAGAATTTGCGACTGACGCTCGCCTTCAGATTCGAGGATAAGCGCACGTTTCTCACGTTCCGCCTTCATCTGACGCGCCATGCTTTCAACCAGATCGCGTGGCGGCTCAATATCCTTGATCTCGATACGCGTAACCTTCACACCCCACGGGTCGGTCGCCGCATCCACAACCTGCAAAAGCCGGTCATTAATTTCATCGCGGTTCGAAAGAACATTATCAAGATCCATCGACCCCATCACAGTACGAATATTTGTAAGCGTCAGATTGATAATGGCATGTTCAAGATTATTAACCTCATAGACCGACTGCGCCGCATCAATGATTTGAAAAAAAGCCACCCCATCAACCCGCACCATCGCATTGTCGCGCGATATAACTTCCTGGCTGGGAATGTCGAGCACCTGCTCCTTCATATTCATTTTGTAGCCAACCTGCTCCATGAAAGGCACCAGAATATGCAAGCCCGGCCGCAGCGTACGCGTGTACTTGCCAAAGCGCTCTACGGTATAATTATAGCCTTGCGGCACAATCTTGATTGTCGACCACAATGAGATCACGACGAGGGCAACAATCGCTAAAACGGCAAAATCAAAACCCATTGTAAAAATCCTTTACCTTACGGGGACTACTGAGAATGTAAGAAACATTTGCCGGATTTTAAGGGTAAAACACTTAAACAGAGTAAACACTGGCTTAATTTATTGATAAGATTCAGGGCCTTAAATTAACACATCGCTAACCATAGTCATTATGCAAACAAATGATGGCGAGGGGATACAGGCTCTTGAAGAGCCTTGCCGCTTCCATTCCACATTTGCTGGCAGGGAAGTGGTATCATATGAAGTCGTAACTAATACACCTCAGTTAAACTCCGGTTCCTTCGCATCAACCGCCAGTTTCTGCACCTTGCCATCAGGCGCAAACATAACGAGCTGATAAACAAACCGGTCCGCATCCGAACAAAGCTTGATCTTGATAAGATCACCCTCGAGCTTCTCACCCGCAAGTTTCCGGATATCCTTTACCGGCACCAGTGACCGTAGTTCAATATGCGTACCCGCAATCGCCCAGTCATCATAGCAGACCCGCTCAGAGCCATATGCCACACGGCCAGAACTGAGCACCGCCAGCACTAGCGCAAAGAGAACGAATAGGGGTTTGTTTTTTGACAGTAACTTTTTCATACGCCATCATTACGAGATCCCGTCTGAACGCCCCATGAATGAACAAATAGCATTTCTCACCAAATTCGACTAAAAATCAAAACTCAGTTTCCGACGCTCAAGTGGTGCTGTCGTCCGCAAACGCCCAAAAACAGTCATCAGAGTTCCAACAACGCCGCCCGTCGCCTGAATAATCCGCGCAACCTGTTCGCCAAACTGCGCCACCATATCCGCCGATATATCATATCCGAGCAATGGCCCAATCACAGGCAATACTGTCGAAAGCGCTGTAACAACCGCACCCCAGATCGTCATTGATTGTGCCCACCATTTTGATTTATCGCTCATCTCGTCAGTTTCCTTTCCAAAGTCCGTAATTTTTTTGTCTTCTTCAAATTTTCCCCTCACCAGCACAAGCGAGCGTTCCTTCGCAGCCCGCAAACGCCTGAGCCATCCCCGGCCAAATCGTGGAAAGTGATGCAGAGATCGGTAAAACTTCTCTCGAATATCGCTATAAGTCTGGACGATTAATGCCTGCTCGCCTTCCTGCGCTGCCGCAATGGTAAGAGGCCCAATCTCACCGTCCACATCCACACCTAAAGCCTTTTGCAACATAACTACAGACCGACCCGGCCCATGATTGACCGCTGCATCAAAATGAATGAAGGCAATAGAATTTGGTAGATCCGGACAACGGGTCTTGTCCCAATATCGCCTCAAATAAATATCCCGCACCGATGCCTCCGGAATATTTCTAAGCTCCTTCATGAGCCCGCTTCGGTTACGCGAATTCAGCTTTAGGCCTTTATTCTCCGCATATACCTCAAGCGTAATTCCCTTATTGGTCGGCCCACCCGGATCTTGGCGGTCATTTGTCCACCCACCTTCAAATTCAAGCACATGCATGAGAGCATTTTCAAAGTTGCGCATATCCCCAACACCTGCTGGTTCGCGCCCCCCTTTTGGCCACCTTAATCCAAGCAATCGAGATTTCGGATAAGTCCCAATCCCCACACTGTCGTTTTGATTTCCTCCAAGGAGAAAAATTGAACGGGCATTTTCACCTATATAGAATCCAACATGTCCAAGTGCCTTATTGGAACCTCGGCTGAACACCGCGATCGCTCCCCTTCTTGGCTGATTTAATTTCCTGCCCCATTTGAGGTAAGACCGCGCCATCAGCGACCGCGTACTGCCCAAACCCGCGCGTTCGAGACACGAACCCACAAACGCCGCACACCAGGCAACATCGTCCCCCTTCACCCAGTCCGCTCCCACATCCCGATAATAGCGCATGACTTTTGGGTTGCTAAGTGATCCTTTTTTTTCCCGAATACCGTCGTCACGCCACGCAAGCTCCAGCCATTTAGGATGGGTCAATATAATTCTCCAAATTCAATTGATTTCCCCCGGCAAAGGGACATTAATTAGCCGATTAAACAGTGGCAGAGATCATATGCCCATTACACACTGGCTCGCCCCGCAGAACCCCTGCCCAGAATTCCGCTCATCTGATATACGGCAACCTCATAGCTCGATTGAACGCTGCCCCAGTCAGAAATTTGGTCAGCCTCGCTATAGGCCACATCCGTCGTCGTACTAATTAATGTCCGCTTAACAGTGCCACCGTCAAAAACATCCACTTCATAAGCTTCAATAGCTTCCTCTAACGGCACCTCGACCTGCTCCCAGCTATCGCCGCCAATGCGTGTCCGTCTGATCCAGCTAATATCCAGATCATTACCCGAACGCTGGCCACGTATATGAACCGGACTAAGCGGCCGCAACCCAACACCATTAAAAGTTTGCACCTTAGTGCCAAAGGACGCATCACCAATATCACGATTACCCGGGCCAAATGTCCAGTTAAAGGCTCGTCCAACATCATCCAACACCATATCAACCTGGCGAACCGCCCCATCCAGAAGAACAAACCGCGCACCCGCCGGCACCGGATTCCCCATCGCACTCTCAGACCCGGCTTGACCACGCAGCAATCCGTCAAGTGCATAGGTACGCTCGCCAATCAGCGTCGCGCCACGAAATTGAAGAACCTCATAATCTCCGTTTGGATTCTCAATCGCAGCAATATTTCGTCCATCGAAAATCTGAAGATCGGTATAGGAACTTAACTCACTCGAACTAAGTTCAACCTCAAGCCCCGCACCATGATCCCAGCGTCCGCTATCGTGAGAACTGAGGTCCACTAGCGTCTTCCCCATTACAGCCGGACTATCCGCCAATTGATTAAGCTGAAAACCGCTTATATCAGGCGATCTGTAAAACGCGACTGACCCCGGCCATGGCGACTGATAAGCCGCAATATATCCTGCATTTACATCCTCATTTCCCCCAAGAAGTGGCAAATCCAGAAAAGCGACGTCCGGAACACCAAACACAACTGCACGGGGTAACCGCACAGGCCTTTCCGGCGCATCCACCAGATTAAATACATTTGGATCAATACTAAGTGCCCTTATGTCGCGGCTTATATTCTCCCCTATTTCGACGATGCGAAGCAGTCTCTCACGCCCCCCAACATCGACAACAATGTTGTCAGATGGTTCAAGCGCCATCATGCTGGGTGGCAATCCAAACTCACCGGATTCACGAGCTGACCAGGCATCAAAAAGCCAACTGTCAGCCAGCGCCTGCGCCTGCCCGTGCCCCATGATCAGTGGCAACTGGGCGTTTGCAACTCTCCCGCTTTTACCCGAAAGACGCCTCGAAGAAGCAACAGATTGCCGATACTCCCCCTCATCTGAAATATAGGAAATCTTCGCAACGTTCGGCAGTTCCGTCTCCTGCGCGCGCCTAAGACTAAACAACTCTGCCTGTCCCTCAACCAACACAAGGTCATCAGCATTGAGTTTAACACCGGTCGTTGAGACGCCCCGATGCACAAATTTTATCTGCCCGGAACTCTCATAGCTATCAACAAAAAAAGCCAGTTCCAAAGGCTGCAGCGCATCACGCGCAGACATAATGCGATCAATAACAAAGCCGGAAATAACCCCATTTAATGACCCGACATCATAATCATAAAAGCCGAAATCATCCAGCACCGCACGAACGATGCGGGCCAGTGGTGCACGTGCCATACGCCCGCTCAACCAATGACCGAGTTGCCAGTTTGCCGCATCACCCCACACGGAATCATCAGTGGGGAATGCCGGATACGGCCGGGCATCCCACGCATAGCAATAGAGATTATCAAGATCGACCATCGCCCCACCATAAACAGATGAGATCGGATTGGAGCCAGCAACATAGTCCTCATGGTCTAGATCATAATACTCAATAATCGCCTGCAAATAACGCCGCTGCATATAGTCATTACGCACGCCACGTGAATAATAGGGCAAATTTGATTCAGAGCTCTTCGGATCCACAAAAACATTCGGTTGATTGGCACCTTTGTCGACCGCAGGGCATCCAATTTCTGTGAACCAAATTGGTTTACTCTCCGGAACCCAGGATGTCGCGACCCCTTCTTCAACCCCGCCAGGGCGATTAAAATGCGCATTTGACCACCAACTCTTAATGTCTTTAAACCGAAACAACCACGGTTTGCCCCCACCATCCGTTATCGGAATACGCAACTGCGCGTCACGATCAGACCCGCTCGCATAATACCAATCATATCCCTCCCCTCCAGCAATGTTACCCTTAAGATAACCAACATCGAATATAGATTCAGCGCCGGCCAACAAATCGAGATGGGAATTTCCCTCCCGCCAATCCGCAAGTGGCCAATAATTGTCAATACCAATCGCATCAATATGGCTCGACGACCAAAGCGGATCGAGATGAAAATAAACGTCCTCGCTGCCGTCCTGCGGCTGATGTCCGAAATACTCCGACCAGTCAGCAGCATAGGTAACTTGTGTTGCTGGTCCCAGTATCGATTTAACATCTCCCGCCAGCTGAATTAATGCATTTACAAAAGGATAACTTGACTGGCCATCTCTTATTTGCGTAACACCTCGCAATTCAGAACCAATAATAAATGCCTCAACACCGCCAGCGGCCAGACACAGGTGGGCATTGTGCAGCACCATCCGCCTGAAGGACCATTCATTTGGTCCCGAATAGAGCACCTTTCCGCCAACAATAGAAAAGTCTGAGGGCGCCGCCTGCCCCAAAAAACTCGCCAACTGCACCGCGGCACCAGGAGTTTTATCCGGACTGCCCGAACGCCCGGGCGCCGGATCAACAGTTATTCTCCCCCGCCACGGATATGACGGTTGTGCAGCCCCCCCTGTATAAGGGTCCTCCAGAGAATTCCCGTCGGGAACATCCATGAGAATAAAGGGATAAAAAGTTACCTTCTTACCTCGTGATTTAAGATCAGAGATAGCAGAAATAACCGAAAAATCAGACGGCGTTCCACCATAAGCAGGTGCACCGTCATCCAAACTGACAAGATGGGCATCGCTACGCCCAAGGCCGGCAACCTCCCATAAATATGGTGTTGTAACCTTCTCGGAAATCTCAACTCCAGGTCGCAAATTACAATGACCGACCCTGAGATCAGATCCGAACCAACTTACAATCAATGACACCGACTTCGCGTTAGGCAACACATCCTGCAACTGATCAAGAGATACATTCCAGTCAGTACCGCCAAGCCGGGTATGGGTGTTCTCCGACTGTGTAACACCACCCCCCAGGTCCTTTAAAACAGGTGTCGGATCATAAACAAACTCACCACTACCCGGCAGCATATTGATGGCCTTGATCGAGCTTTCAAATTCATCAATCGCGCGCACAATCTCAAATGATAATTGTGGAATTCGGTTGCCAAACCTGGCGAGGGCCATTCGCTCAAAGACAATATAGGCTGTCCCCCGAAATGCAGGTGCATTTCCCGCCCCCTCCAATGCTTCAATCAGGCTGTCAGGCTGCTGCGTTTCAGTCCCTTGATAAACTCGATAATTAAACTCCGATAAGTCGAGCTCCTTACCATCCGCCCAAACACGGGCAATTTGCGAAATTTCCCCTTCACATAAAGCAATGGCGAAATTTCCAAAATACCGATATTCATTACGCGTCGTGGTAGCACTACTCTTCGACGATTGGCCGAGACCTTTTCCACCGCCGCCCCCCTCCTGGGTGCGAACAATTTCCTCCTCAAAATTAGTCGCCCATATAATTTGACCAGAGAGCCGCGCGCGTCCATAAATCTTGGGAAGCCCCGCTCCCTCGCTTGACGTCGTAACTCGGACGTCAGAAAGCCTTGGCCCCTCAACAACCCGCCCCTGCCCAGACGAACCAAACAACGTCTGATCCACATATGACCCGGCCAATGCACCGATTTGTGACCCGATCGTCGCACCGGCAACAGTTGCACCAAACACACCAATTCCAGAAGGCAGCAATGCCCCGCCAACCGCCGCCCCCACTGAACTCAAAACAAGTGTCGCCATTAATCAATACATCCCGGAAATCTAAAACAACCTACAATATGCCGCCTCCACCACCGCCCCAACTGCACCTCGCATACAGGCGCGTTCTCAATCGCATGAATCATTCGCCCCCCACCAACATATATAGCGGCGTGCTTCGCCAACGAACCCCGCTTGAAACGGAATATCAAAACATCCCCGGATTTGGCGTTATCAGTTTCCACCAGGTGTTCCCGACCAGCATTCAATAGGGTTTCCTCTCCGCCAACTTCCGACCAATCGCGGCTATATGCAGGTATATCTTCCGCCTCATAGCCATAAAGATCGCGGAAAACTCCGCGCACAAGTCCAAGACAATCACACCCCGCACCCTTCACGCTCGCCTGATGGTGATAAGGCGTGCCAAGCCAGTTCCGTGTGACCAATATAACTTTCGCCCGCGAATGCTTCAGTTGCGTCCCATTAAACATTATCCTCCCCATCGGCTCCCCCCGTCATTATCAGGATCATCCCGATTGGGGTAAGACGTAACAAAATCATTACCGGGAATATGCGGAAAACCTCTGAAATTCACACCGTTGGAAAATTTAATTCGACACGTATCGAACTGCTTGTCACACCCGGCAGTAATCTCAAATCCATCACCATTATCAATCGCATAAGCCGGTCCCTGCCAAAGCTCAATAAGATGTTCACCATTGACAATCCTATGATCCTTAATCTCCACAGATTGCCCGGTATTTCCACCCGCCGTCCACCGAACCATCCCCCTTGTGAACCAGCCCGACAAATACAGGCCTAGCCCCGATGCTGAAAACAGTCGTCCATCAACCACGTCAAAAACAACCGCGATCTCCTTAAACCCGGAATTGTTAAGATCAAACCCGCATTTGGAATCCCCAAGATCCGCATCGCAAGTAAACTGGACAATCCGTCCCATGGGTTGCTGCAAATAGTGAGACAACCCACGCACCTCAGCTGTAAATCCACCCTGACCTCTTTTAATCTCCCCCAAACTTCCAGTGCGAATGACAATTCTTTGAGATACATCCTGCCAGTTCACGCGAAATATATCGACATGCGCATCATCAAAATATCCCGCAGCAAGATCATTTTCATTTAAGGAGTTCGACTGCAATGCACCCGTTACATCCAAATTACTGACACTAAGTCCGACAGAATCATTCACTTCGCTTGCACTAAATCCACTTGACGCTTCAAATGCAGTTCCATCAAAGGTGAGCTCACGATCATGGTCAGTAAAACCCAGAACAACGCCATCAGAGCGAGTCAATCGCCAGCACCAGCATAGCGAGGTCGCACCTCCGTCCAGATGTTCCTGCATCCCAACTGGCAAATCCCTCATACGCGTATCTCCACAATCGGAATATCTGGAATGGCTCCGCTACTAAAATTCTGGAGATTAATATCCAGCCGGTCACTCCCGAACCGAACAGGGACATCAAACTCAAATCCAGCTGTCACCTGCGCTCCGACCGCCGGTTCCTGACCGGACACAAAGCTCACCCTGCCAACCGTATAATCGATCGAAAATTCAGCTCCTAGGTTTTTTGATACGCCGTCTACCGATACCAGCACAGTTCCCTCAACCGGCTTTTTTATACTTCGCGACCACGGAGAATAATTTTCGCCATAAATTATCTGCAACTGATAATCAGCCGAAACACCGTCCCCAACACCAATCAACTGGTCCTGGGCGGTAATCTGCCCCCCCGGACGTGTAGATTTATAATCGAGAGGATCTTTCCAACGAAATCCAAAAAGTCGACCCCGACGCTCTTCAAAAAATGCAACAACGTCATAAAGGTCATCAAGTCCCTTAATCCCATATCCTGCATTATAAGATCTGCGAGAATCTGCCCATCTACTATTTCGCTCCTCAAAACCCGACCCAAGCGTCACAATATCGGTTTTACGTTCCGGCCCCAACTGAGATCCAAGTGACACAGCGGTCGGGAACCGCGTTTCATGAAAAGACATGGATTACAGGTTCCTTTGCCCTTGCGACACAGCCCGATAAAGCATCGTCGAAATTTGAGATTGCGACCTGGAAAAACTTGCCGCATCTGTCGCATTTACATTGAACGTAATTTGCGTTGCCTGCCCACCTTGTGACTTGACACCAAGCCGACCATCCGCACCGCGAGCCAGTGGAATAATTGCTTCCGGCCCACTTTCACCAGCGAGGCCAACGCCCCGACGCCCAAGCGGAAAATTAATCGGCGAGTTGATCACACCACCAGATGCAAACGGCGAGACAATGGACCTCCCGGGCACCCCCCCTTTTGCAAATCCGGTAACGCCACTAAATATTCCAGAAATACCGGACCCAATAGCGTTTTCCAGGGGCTTGAATGCAGATTTCAAAACCATCTGAGATAACTGCAATGCAAGTTTTTTTAAGACACCACCTATCTTTTGTCCCTCAACCGCAACCCCCGCAAAAGCACGCGTCATCTGGCGCCCAAAAGATTGACCAATCGCATTCATATTTTTTAGCTTGTTCTCAAAATCTGATGTATCAGCCGTAACACCAATTTCAATATCGCTAATCCGCTCCATCATTTATCTCCCTTCATCGCTCAATATCTGGAATTCAATTAACTACCGGTCCACATTTGGTACTCTCAATGAATTTTCAAAAAAATTCGTTCCTATTTTCAACTAACAGGAACATCCGGAAAGTCGCACATAAGCTCATTTAATTGGCTTCGGCCCGTTATCTCAATTTGCCTCCCGGAGCCGTATAATCCCCGTAAAGCAGCCTCCAGCTCAACAGGCGTCAACGACCAGAATTCACGCGTACCAAGTTTTAAGACCCCAAACCCAATTGCCATAGCATCCTCCCAGGAAAAAGAATTCTCGCCATCATTTTCGAGAGAAGCCTCTATTACTTTCCCCGCGAACCGTCATGACCTCCGCTACCATCATCACTTCCAAACGTGGCACTCAGTAGCCCTGAAACAATCGACACAAATCCAACCGCTCCCTCCCCGGTCCTCATCCTCGATACCTCATCATCCGTAATTTCAGTCCCTCCTCCTCGCAGACCGGCTCCAATAATCTTGATCGCATCGGGCGCACTCAAGCGCCCGCCATCAAACCTCTTGGTCAATGCAACCATATCCTCCGCTCCGAATGAATGCTCCAGCTCCGCCAAAGCCCCAAGCGTCAAACACAAGACATAGGACTTACCATCAAACTTGGCCTCGATCTCTCCGCGCCGCGTATTGGTCATTAAACTCCCCCTCATAAATTAAAGCGCAGAAAATCCAAGAGAACCACCAGATTCAAGAGCCATTTCAAATGACACCTCCCCGTCATGCTGCCCATTGAACTCCAGTGCCGCAATCTGAAATGCTCCCTCAACGATTCCAAAATCAGGAATGATAATCTGCCAATTTATTATTTCTCCGTTAAAAAATGCCGAGCGCACCAATTCATCCGATGAAGCATCCTTGAATATTCCGTCACCCGATACCCGCGCACTCCTCACCCCGGCACCAGCAAGCAGCTCCCGCCATTGTCCGGCAGATTCCGAATGAGTTACGTCAACGCTCTCCGCATTAAATGCCAGGCTACGCGATCTCAGACCGGCAACTGTTACAAACGCACCCAGCCCATCGCTATCAATCTTCAGAAGCAAATCTTTGCCCTTTTGAGCAACCATCAATCACGTCTCCCTCTTGCGGCGAACTCAGAAAATCTATTCACCAACTCACAAAAAAACCCTCACAAAAGAGGGCTAATAAATAACTCTATTCAGAAAAAACCCAATCAGACAGGTTCAGTAACCGCGCGATAACGAACAATGCCATGTATTTTTTCTCCGTCTACCGTACGTCGAGCTTCGGAAAATTCACATCTCAGATTAATCAAATGATGATCAGTTAACTGCAGCGGGCTATCATGAAGTTTCTCGCAAATCACATTGATAATCTCAAAGACCTCATTCTTACCCGCCCCCTTTGACCACACATGTAACGTAACGGTATGTTCTTTTCCTCCATCAGTCCCGGTGCTCCAGTCTCGCATGCTCGTTTGACCAAAAGTAATGTAAGGATAAGATGCGCGCTGTGGCACATCATCAAAAATGGACTGCCCACCCAACAGGACTGTAAGCGCCCCATCATTTACGAGGGAGTTAAAAACAGATTTTTGTAAGTCCCAACTCGCACTAATTGCCATTATAATTTCCTCTATTCACTGCCACAATTTCAGCTGACTAGTTTGTTTTCAAGCGTGATATCGCAGCGCGTACTGAAAGGCGCACCAACTCATCCATCCTACCCGAATTAATTTCCTCCTCCCGTCCGCTACCGTCAGGATCACTTAAGTTTTTAAGTTCCCCCAATCCCATTAGACGGCGGGTTAACTCCTCTTGCAGGTTAACCTCCAGCGTCTCCCCCAGATTACCGAGAGATAGCCCCCCCCTATCACGCACACCTCCAACCCTTACATTCACCTTCAAAGTTCTTGCTCCTCACAAAGGCACTTCAGCCAGCGACGGCGTTCATCCGGATCAAATACCGCCAGTATCTGAAATTCCCGACCATCCAGCGACAATCGCATTTCCGGCTCAACATCCGAGCGATACCGCAACAATATTTCATGACTTACTCTCCCTTGCACCCGATGCTCAGCAAAGAATTCATCGCCCCGTACTGCGGTGAGTGATCCCCACATCTGAGCAACTGATACCCAACTGCTCACAGCACCACCGCCACCATCTCCAATCCGCATATTATGCTCAAGCGTAAACTTCCTCCGCAATCCCCCAACCCCAATCATGCTCCGATCCTCAAAGACCTGTAGGGAGCTAGTAAGGTCGTTATCATCATCGGTACTTGAGCAGGCAGCTCACCAACTTCGACCGGTTCACGGCGCTCGTACCAATGGCTAACCAACAGAGTAATGGCCTGCTTCAATGGTTCAGGTACATCACCCGGATTGTCGCCATATCCCGTTGTAAACTGCACCTCAATGCCATTCGCAACCCTGTTGGGCTCGTGCTTGTTACCGGCAGCCAACCAGAGCACGCGACCCGGATCGCCAGCCACATCAACATAATAATCGGTCGATGGAACGATGACCGAATTATTATCTGTATCAAACACGGCTATGGAATTTACGCTTTGCACCGGATTAAAAGGAAGAATAATAGTGTCGTTATCGGGCCATTGATCGAGAAAATATGACCAACTCTGGGTTATCATCTTTCGCATCAATAAATGCTCAACATGAACCCTGGCAGCAGTAATCAGACTTGAAATCAATGTATCTTCATCAGTTTCACTAACTCTCAAATGTGCCTTGATATCTGAAAGAAGAACAGGCTCAACCAAGGGCCCGGCGATGGAAACAAGCGCCATATCAATACTCTTTATATTTATGAAATAGTTGAATTCGGTCCGTGAACCGATCTTTACCCGACAGACATGGAGTCAGGATAATAAACCGGCATGTGGCTATTGGAAGGAGAGAGCCGGACAACCGACCCACGAACCGAAAACAATGAAATCGACCAAAAGATGACCGGTCAATTACTAGCTGAGACCGAACTTCATCAGCTTGATGGCGTCAAAATCCTGAATTCCACCACCGACCCGTTTTGTCGTATAGAAGAGTACATAGGGTTTTGAGCTATATGGATCACGCAACACCCGAATACCAAGACGGTCTACAATCAAATAGCCGCGATTAAAATCCCCATACGCAATGGCAAAGGAATCAGACGCAATATCCGGCATATCTTCAGCCTCGACAATCGCCGTATTGAGCAAGGTAGGAGCCGCCCCCGGGGCCGCACTCGGTTGCCAGATATAATTACCGTCGGCGTCCTTGATCTTGCGGATCTCCGCCTGCGTCGCACGATTCATCACCCAATGCGCATTAGACCGATAGCCGGCCTTAACCGAATATACCAGATCAATAAGATCATCGACCGGAGCGCTCGCATCAAATGCACCGTCAGTACCCGTCGCAACGTAACCAACATTACCCCAGCTCCATGACGCATTGTCTACTTTCGTGTAATCAAGAAAACCCCGCGGTTTATTCACTCCGTCACCAGAAATAAACGCAGCCCCCTCCTGCTCCGCAAACGCAACGCTGACCTCACCCGCAATCCACTCATCAATATTCACCACAGCATCATCAAGAAGTGTCGGCGTTGCCGCTGGCATCGCATAAAGCTCCATTGTAGGGAACGTTAATTCTGCCAATGTCGGCGTAGACGTCTCCGGACGCGCATCGGTCTCACCAACCCATCCCGTACCAGGACCAGAAATCGAAAACGGCTTTTTAAAAACCGCGCCGCTGACCTGCCTGACACCGGCTATCGAACGGATAGGAGAAATACCCTTAAGCGAGCTCATAACGCTGTTTTCTGTCTCATTCGGCACAAGATATCCACCATCAGGGTCCGTCCCGACACTAAGTGCTTTTTCTTCCAACTGACGCAACCCACCGGCGTCACCCTTCCGAACATAGCCATCAAAAGCGTCACGGTGCATGCCCGCAACCCCGGAAACAACGCCCCCCACTCCTCGGCCAGGTCTCGCCGCTTTCAGCATTAACGCATCAACTGACCGCTGATGGTCATCAATAGCCAGATTAATTCGCTCCAGCTTTTCATCCGTCAAAACATCAACCGACTTTCTTGCTTCAATCTCGCAAAGACGCTGATCATTCTCAGTTTTGAAGGTCTCAAACGCATGCATGAAGTCTCCAAATGCGTCCGCAATCTCAACTGTGGACGCCGACTTGTTTTCAAATTTATCCAAATGTTTTTCCAATCTACTTACATCCCTTTATAGAATTATTGATAAGCCCTGCAGCGCGCTCGATTGCTCGAACAATGCATTGCTCTTCAGTACCCGCATCAACAGCGTCCAGCTTGCGTATGAGAGATTTAAATCCCGAATGAACAATCATCCGGGCCTGTGAGCGCGTAAAGCCAGCATCCCGCGTAAGCCAGCGCTCAAAAATCCGTTCAGTCGGAACGGACAACTTCAAATTGCGCGCCTCAACCGACAATATCCGTGCATCCGGCATCATCGGAAAGGTCACAATCGATATTTCCCAAAGATCAATTTTATGCAATAATCTCCGCCCGGTCTTTCTGTCCTTTTGTCCCTTTACAGTCCGAAATCCAATGGACAATCCGTCAAGCGCCCCCGATACCATCAGCGAAAACACTTCCCGCGCTCGCTCGACATCCAGCATCAACCGACCTTTTACAAAAAGCCCCTTTGCATCTTCCCTGATCTCGTCCCACACACCGATCGGTTGGCTCGGATCATGCTGGAAAAGGAGTTTAACTCCCTTCAAACCGCGATGACGCAGGCTATCCCGGAAAGCACCACGCATAACTACATCACGCGCAAGATCTTCTCGGCCAAACACACTTGCGTACCCCTCAAAAGAACCATCAGCAGTCACTGATTTTAAATCCAGTGCCGCAAATTTCATCTCTACTTTTGAAGTCTCAACATCTCCACCACGTTCAAAATCCATGCTTGAATTTATCTCCCTTTACCTTACTACACGCCTTATCCAGCATGTTTAATCCCGCGATACTTGATCATCTTCATCAAGACTTACCCGCCCCGCCAATCGATCACCCTCAGAAATCGCCGCCAATCCGACAGCGTTCCTCTTTTCGTTAATTGTTAAAAAGTCGGCGTCGCCAACTCGTTTCCAGAGCGCCTCTCTCTCCGAAGCAAGCCCATCGATTCGGTCTAGTACCGGTGCCAGCTCAAGTGCTTCATCAAACTGCGGCCCGAGCCAGCCCGTGAGCGCCTTGCATGTTTTCCCCACAAGCGGCAAAACTGTCTGACGCCAGAAATTTCGATTGGCTTCCTGATAATTGGAATATGTATTGTCACCAGGGATTCCGAGCAGCATTGGCGGCACACCAAGTGCCAGTGCAATTTCCCGTGCCGCCACATATTTCGCTTCGATAAAATCCATATCCTTCGGACTAAATCCCATTGATTTCCAATCAAGGCCGCCCTCAAGAAGGAGTGGACGCCCGGCATTCCCCGCACCTTGATAATTATCCTCAAGTTGCTGCTTCAGGCGCTCATATTGATCACCGGTTAAATGTCCATCTTTGGAATTATAAACAAGCGCGCCCGAAGGCCGGGCCGAATTATCAAGAAGAGCCTTGTTCCAGCCGCTCGCCGCGTTATGAAGATCAATTGCGACGCCCGCCGCCTCAAGCGGACTTGCACCATAGTGATCATTGAGAGGATGAAAAAAACTTTGATGCAGGATCGGCCTGACAGCGCTCCCCGCACCCCCCTCATATCCAGTCTGGTCAAAATAGGTCGACCGCCCATTTACAGAATATTCAAAAGCCTGAGGCCAACCATCACCACCCGGCACAACTTTCATCCGGTCCGGGCGCAATACATGCAACTCCCGCACATCTCCCCCAACCGAAACCGCCTCGATATAGGAATTGCCCGCTATAAGAAGAAAACCATACCAGGCTTCAAAAAAATCCGGGCTGCATTGTAACTCATTGGGTTTGCTTATCAAACTCAATAGAGGATGTTCATCAAGCACCACATCCCCGCTCGACAGCCCAAGAGGCACTGAAGCCGCCGCCTCCGATATCATTCGTACACAACGATAAACAACTGTATTTTGTAAAAAACCCTCCCGCGCAAATGCGCTATAATCCCGCGGCGACCACACCGGTCTACCAACGCTTGAGAGGGTAATGAGCGCCCCACTTTTACTGGCTTTAAGCGTATCACCGCCCGCATTGGCGCGACCAAAGGCGCGGCCAAACGCATCCATGAATGATGGCATTTATTCTTCCCAATTTTTGATAACAAAATTTCAAAACGCAAGGAATTGCGCTTCAGTAATCGGCAATTAAATCAACCGAACCTTGGGCTCATGTGAGCCAACAAGCATCAGCTCCGTAACCGCCCAGACCAATGCATCCAGCCTATCCGGCGAGCGCCCGGACGAAAGACCATTTGGGCCAAAATCACAAAGCTGATCTTCCAGTTTGGCGATTGCCCCAACATGCGAGACCAGCCCCCGGGCATAAAGTGCTGAAATTGGCTCGGCCCTAACCAATTTTCCTCTCGTCGCATGTACTTTCTTTATAGGGGCACCTTGATCAACCTGACGCAGCAAATTCTCAACAAGATCACCGCCCTGATTAACCTCCGCAACAATACAATCACCTCGAAAATCTCGATAAGCGCAAATCACCCCCCGCGCCCAGTCGAGCGGTAACTGCCCCCGCGTAGAACGATCAGCCAAAACGTAGCATCGTCCATCCAACCCTCGCCCCGCAATAACAATTCCACAAGCATCCGAGTGCTTTCCGCTCGTAACAGGCGGATCAACAGCAACAACAATTCGTGCCAGATCAGGCGCGCTCACAACCCGGTGCTGCTCAAACCAGTCCCGGACCCAAAGTGCATCATCTCGTTCTTCGATTATTTCTCCGTCAAGTTCCTGCCGCCCCAATCTCGAATTGCCATACCGACGCTGAACCTCGTCCAGAAACGCAGTAGATAAATGCGCGACATTCGCCATCGTCGACGACCGACTGACAACAGTGGTTGGATTGGCCAGGATCGTCTTTATAAGTTCAATTGGCATGGGAGTCGTCGTAACCACCACTCGAGGGTTACCACCAAGACGCAACCCAAATTGCAACATATCCCAGGTCTCAACACCAAAGCGCCATTTACAGATCTCATCGCACCAGGCTGCAGAAAACTGAGGTCCACGAAGACCTGCAGGATTCTCTGCAGAAAATATCTGCGCGATACTCCCGTTCGGCCAGATTAACTGATTTTTTGATGGTTCAAATTTTGGCCGGTCGCATTCCGGGTGTATGGACAAAAGCCCGGAAACCCCCTCAACCATTACCGACCGCACAGCTCCAATCGTTTCACCAACCAACGCAATACGCGTGCAAACCTCATCCGCAAGTGGGGCATAACCCATTGCCTGAGCGCGAACCCATTCGGCACCAGTACGGGTTTTCCCCGAACCTCGCCCCCCCATAACCAGCCAGTTCCGCCATTGCCCGCCTTGCCCTTCAAAAATTGGCGGCAATTGATCCTCACGCGCCCAAACCTGCCAGTCATACCAGATCCGCTCAATGGAGCGCGCATCCAAACCGTCCAGAAAATCTTTAAGGCTTCCCCGCTTTCTCGAAATGTTCAATGCGTCGTGCAATCTCTTCGCGGAACTGCATCGCGTTAAGTTTTGCCAATTCTTCTCCCCCATCATCTTTCGATAATTGTCGTTTCCCCGATTGCTTTCCCTGGTCCGCCCCTTTAGATCTTCGCTCATTAAACTCCGTTAACTTGTCAAAATTCCTGATCAAATTTCCGATCACTCTTTGCTCCCGTTCATTGTCCGCTGCACTCGGCTGCTCACCGCTAAGTATTCGTGCCTCGATCTCGGCAAGCTTAATCTCCAACACTTCAAAAAGCCGCGCTCCCACAGTGGCCTCGTTCAAACCCACAGCGCTTTGCGATTTTAGGGCCTTGCCCATGCGACGTGCGCACCCACCACCCGCCGACACTTTGCCGATAGGTTTGTCGATACTCTCCGTCTCTACCGATTTTAATTTTGATGAAGAGGATCCCACCGATCTCGATTCTAAACCCGAACCCAACCCCCTACCTTGCCTCTTTTGCCACCCCTCTATTCGGCGATGATAATAGAGTGCACCCGGCGTTATCTTGAATTCAGCACAGATCCCGGCGACTGATCCCGCGCCACTTTCATATTTTTGGCGAATATCTTTCCAGAATGCCAATTTTCTCTTGGACATATTTTTTTCAGACACACAAGAAAAATGAAAGCATAACCATAAATCAGAACCGCCCCTTACTGTCGCAATTTCTAGATCATGACATACTTATACATAAACACCGCAACGGTGTCAACAGTATATTTTATTTATTATTATTAGATGGATATTATTACATGACGAAAACAAGAGTTTTACAAGTATTCGTGAATATAATCTTCAATTCTGTTCGGGTTTATCTTGTCTTCACTGATCGCCGATGACCGCACAGATATACCCGCTTCATGCACGCTGTCAGGATCACCTGAAACGAGAGGATGCCACCACGCGAGCTCCCGCCCCTCACTCAGTCTCCGATAAGCGCAACTCGATGGAATCCAGTCTAAAGAGCCAATATTTTCAGGGGTAAGCGCGATGCAATCAGCAACAACTTCGTGTCGGTTATCATAACATTTACAGCCACATTTTCCGATATCCAGCTGCTTGCACGCCAACCGCGTCGTAAAAATCTCACGGCTTTCTTCATCTTCAAGGCGAATAAGACAACAGCGACCACAACCATCGCAAAGAAGTTCCCACTCCTTTCGCGTCATTTCACTCAACTTCTTATGTTTCCAAAACTCTTTCATCAAAGCTTTTTATCCAACACCATAAAATTCGTAGATTTCCGTGAATCCTGATAAACGTACCGGATCAAACGAAAAATGCTTACGAAATGTCATTAAAAGTCACATTTCCATGTATTCTCATGGACAAGCTTACAATATAAAGACAGAGCCGAACTTGGACTGTCAACGAGAACAGCATAGACCAATGAGCAAATGGATTTTTAGAAAAGGTGGACGCAGCCGCACGGTGAACTGGCTGGCGCTCGATTCATGGATTGATTCCAACCTTTTCGATACCTGGCAGGAATTCAAAGAGCGCTGGAATACCGCATCAAGCTATTTCGCACGCTTCAGATTGTCAGGCTATAAGCGCGCCATAACCGAAGTCCTGTCTGAAGGCTTGACCCTCGGCACTGGTGGCCTGGCAGTTATGTTGACCCTGGCCATGCCGGCCTTCCAGGAAATCGACAAAGGCAACTGGCGTGCCACTGGCCAATACAGCGTGACGATACTTGACCGGCATGGTGAGGAAATCGGCAAACGAGGCATTCTCCATAGTGACGCGGTTCCATTGAGCGACATTCCCGACCACATGATCAAATCTGCCCTCGCAACTGAGGATCGCCGTTTCTACGATCATTTCGGCATCGATGTCATTGGCACATTCCGCGCCCTGATAGCTAATCTCAAGGCCAGCGGTGTCGTCCAGGGCGGCAGTTCCATAACCCAGCAATTGGCAAAAAACCTGTTTTTGACTTCCGAACGCTCCCTCGACCGAAAAATCAAAGAAGCGTTTCTCGCCATTTGGCTTGAGACCCATTTAAGCAAGGACGAAATACTCAAGCTATATCTGGACCGCGCATATATGGGCGGCGGTACCTTCGGCGTTGAGGCCGCCAGCCAATATTATTTTGCCAAATCCGTACGCGACATCACCCTCGCAGAAGCAGCCATCCTTGGCGGTCTGTTTAAAGCGCCAACAAAATACGCCCCCCACGTCAATCTCGCCGCATCCCGTGCCCGCACAAAAGAAGTTCTCTCTAATCTCGTCGAAGCAGGCTTCATGACCGAAGGCCAGGTCCATAGCGCACGTATCAATCCAGCCAACATCACAATCCGACAAAATCCAGACAGCCCGGATTATTTCCTCGACTGGATATTTGAAGAAGTTACCCGCCTTGCACAAGGCAAAGGCCAGTTTGTCCTGACCGCACAAACGACCGTTGATCTCCGGCTGCAAAAAGCCGCCGAGAGCGCCGTCACAACAACCTTGCGCGAAAATGCCGGACGCGCCGGACAAGCCTCAATGGTCGCTATGGACACCGACGGCGCCGTCAGAGCAATGGTCGGCGGCAAGGATTACGGTGAAAGCCAGTTCAACCGGGCAGCACATGCCTTTCGCCAACCCGGCTCTTCCTTCAAACCATATGTATATCTGACCGCTCTTGAAAACGGTTATCGACCAAATTCAATCGTCGTTGACGGTTTTGTCAAATGTGGCCGCTGGTCTCCAAGAAACTATTCAGGCGGCTATCGCGGACGAATGCAAATGACAACCGCCCTGGCCAAATCACTGAACACCGTCGCGGTGAAACTATCCTTAAGTGTTGGCCGCGAAAAAGTATTGGCAAACGTCCATAAGCTTGGCCTCAAATGGGTTAAGAAAACCTGTTCCATGGCCCTGGGCGACACCGGAATACCAAACCTGTATCATACCGCTGGCTACGCCAGTTTCGCAAATGGCGGCAAAAGCGCATATCCCTACAGCGTCACGAAAATGACCAACTCACGCGGTGACGTCATCTATTCTCGCGCCCGTGACGAACCACCCGCCGAAAGACTATTCAGCAGTCAGGCCGTCCAAAATCTCAATTATATGCTTGGCCAGGTGGTAACCGCCGGGACCGCCAGGCGCGCCCAGCTCGAATTCACTAATTCCGCAGGCAAAACCGGAACAAGCTCCGGTTATAAAGACGCCTGGTTCATGGGTTTCACCGGCAAATATGTTGCCGGCGTATGGTTTGGTAATGATAATTTCAGACCCACCGGACGCGTCACAGGTGGCAGCTTGCCGGCAATGGCCTGGAAAAAATTCATGACCGTTGCCCATGTCGATCAAAACATCCCGCAGATCCCCGGCTTGCCATTACACCCCAATCAGGTCGCCGAGCGTGAACGCCTTGCCATGCTCAAAAGATTTAACCCCAAACCGGTTGCAGCACGCCTGCCTGAAAAAAATATCATGCCGAAGAAAACCCAAAACCTGCTCAAGGTTCTTCGAGATACCTTTAAGAAAAAAAGCGGACAAGCTCCCGAAAACAACGCCGGCATCAGCGGTACAAACACCAAGGTAAGCGCCCAGGCGACCGGTGAAGGAAGATCATCCAACGCCAATTAGCACTCACTATTTACAGCACAGCTCAAGCAGCAATTCCTCAATCCAACGCATCCAGAAATAGCGACAAGAGACCCGACCACGTGGATAAGTTCAAAAATATAAAAACCATTGTCAACATCGCGATCTTTACCTTAACCGCTCTAATTACCGGTTTTGGCTCCGCATGGCTCGTGCTCGAAAACGGATCAAGATTGACATCCACAATCGACGGTCAATGGAGAAGCTGGCACATGGCCGGACGCCCTGACGCAGACCCATATGCACGCGCCCACATTGCGCGCACAGGCCGCATGCCGCTCTCGTCCGCAAACGTCCAATATTTCATCGCCAAGACCGATACCCAGGGCTTACGCCTTATCGGAACATGTGAGTACATTATAGAGAACACCGAAACTATGAGCGATTGGTGGAGCCTCGCAGCCTATGACGACAACGGAATGCTTCAAAAAAACAATGCCCATCGCTACGCCTTCAACAGTTCTACAATATTGCGCGATACCAATGGACGCTACCAGATCCGACTCTCTGCATTCCCGAGATCCCGCAACTGGCTGCCAACAAATCTGAACAATAAAATCACGCTTATGTTTCGTCTCCATGCCCCCGCCTCCACCGGTCATACGGCCTTATCCAACACCAAGCGCGCATCCCTGCCAACCATACGGAGGGTTACATGCGGCTGATATCCAAGCTCTTCAATCTGTGGAGTATTTACTGGCTCATAGCGGGTCTGCTACTTGGTGCCATCATACACCTCGTAACCATTCTCACCCTGCCCCACCTGTCCGAACACAAGGCGTGGGACCGGATCGGCAACGCATATCCCATTAACGCAATGACCATTCTGCCGCCTATCTCACCGGATGCACAGCCACTTCCTTTTATGGCTCCCGATATCCGCTACGCCATTTGCCGATATAATGTGAAAGATAAACCACTGGTTGTCCGCACGACCCTGTTAAACGAAAACTGGTCGATTGCCGTCTTTGATAAGCTCGGTGACAATGTCTACACCGTCTCCGGCGCCAACCTCCGCTCAAACAATGTCGACATCAAAATATCTTTGGCTGAGAATGACAAATTAAAATTTGGCATCCGCCAAAATCAATTTATCGATTCTGGTATCCCGGTAAAAGTAAATGCACCCGAAGGATTGGTCATGGTGCGCGCACCGGTTTTAAGCAAAGCCTATACCGACCAGGCAATAACCCATCTCCGCATGGCATCATGCAAGATCGCAAAACACTAAAGATGCAGCCCCGTGGATGTGCCGACAAAAACCATTGAAATAGCTGCCGGAACTTTTTCCTAACCGGTCCCTAATCACTTCCAGGCTTATCGCCATTAAGTGAACGCGCATTCACCTGGCGTTCAATACGAACACCTGGAAAAATAATTACCTGCCCAAGCTTTCGAGCAGTCTCACGAACAATTCTTTTATCCCTCGCATGTTGCTCCGGGCAGAAATCAAGTATCACGGCCATATTACCCTCCAGCACCCCGTTGCAGCCAATGAACGGGATAGTTCTTGAAGTTATATTTATTTCGATACGCCGCACCCTGTTATGATTTCTATTTGACACCTCAGATCGTTAAAAATGTATTAACCCGCAATATTCGAGAGCTCACCGCCATGATTTTGCGGTCAGATCGTGGCATTAATCACGCACTACCGCATCATCCAGAAAGTCTCGCCCCAAACTGTCTTCGACTTCAACAACCCAGATATCGGGGTCCATATCAAATTGCTGGTCGAGATATTCCCGGGCAAGACCAACCGCTACCGCCTCGCTCGAAATGCAATGGCACCAGCGTCGCTCCCGGTCCACAACATCAAGTCCCGCCGGTGCAGGCCCCAAAAGATGGCAATGCCCATCCGTAAAATCTACCAAAATAAAGATCGCACCAGCATCCGGATCACCGCGCTTAGATAAAACTGCCATGATATTTTCTGCATTCCGGGCGCGCAAATATCCCTTCACCCATATTTCAGATTTCAATCTCATTGAACGCTCAATCCTGTAAATAAGTAAAAAAGTTGCGCCTGAAACCGCTCAACCTGGAGCATGGTATCACGCAACAGGGTGCGCAGTGGTGTCCTGCATGCGGCTTTCACCTCATCAGATAATCACATCCGGGCGCCATACCGCATCTTCGGCGTGTTCGAGAGCTTGCCTACCAGCCGTCCCGATATACGCCCGGTCGGCACAAGACCTGAAAACTTTTCAAATTTTCTGATCGCATCCCGCGTCGCATCACTCATTAATCCATTTGCAGAAACCGCACTATAACCAAGACTTTTGAGCTTCAATTGCACCGTCTTCGTGACATTCTGTCGGGTTTTCACACCCCGATCAGAAATGGCAGCAGTTGCCGATAAAGATGTCCCACCAAGCACAAGCTGCCGCAACAGGTCTTCCGTTGAGCGCCCACTCAAGGCATGCCCACCATCATGCTGAAAAGCCATAATCGCAGCCCGGGTCATCAAACCTTCAATCCCGTCCACCGGTCCAGGTTCATAACCTCGCAAAGTAAGCTCCCTCTGCACAGCCCTGACAAGCTTTGAGGCCTTTGCTGGATGCTTGGCAGCCACCCTGGACGTTGCATCCGCCGGCGCTTGCTCTACAGTTTCAGCCTCCTGGATCACCTCCGGCAAAACAACGTCGCGTCCCAAAGGTTTCGTCTGCTGTTCAGTATCCTTTGCCAATACGCGCCTGACCTGAGGTTGTCGCGCGGCGTTCCGAACCACGTTTCCATCACGTCGCAAACGAGATTTCCAACGCCCCTCATCATCATTTTTTTCAGATAAAACCTTGCCCTCAACCGTAGAAGTTCCAGTTTTCTTTCCAGCAATCTTCGCCACCTGTCGGCCACGAATATCCGACTGGAAGAAATGCACATTAATCAGCGCACCACAAAGCAACACACCAAACACTGACAAAATCAATCTAATTTGAGCGGGAGCCATAGCTGGGTCCAATTTACTAAAACAAAAATTCCAAGAGCATGATCAGCAAAAGTGTATTCGGTTTTGCGGTTCGATCATGCGACCAAATAAAAACAAGCATGATCAGCAAAAGTGTATGCGGTTTGCAACCAGTTGCCGGTTCGATCATGCGACCAATAAAAAGAGCATAATCACAAAAATGCTCACCCCATTATCCAGCAGCTTAGTAAAGAGATCCTGAATCTCGCACAAAACTGATACCGCTCTGGGTCATATTTCCAAAAGCCAACACATTTCAGTCAGGATGCGATGGCCGTTACATTTTTCGCCTCATTCTCATCTGCGCTCAATGTCGATTTATTATCGCAGCCCCGCAAACCACCGCCAAGTTCCGAAACATCAGCCACAATCGGCTTGGGCCCCGCCACCGGCAATCTAATTATAACAGTGGTCCCAGCACCAACTTCACTTTCAATGTTCATCACACCGCCATGCAGTCCAACCAGTCCATTGACCACGCAAAGCCCGAGTCCGGTACCTTCAAATTTACGACTATACTCATTCTCAGCCTGCACAAACGGGCGCCCAAGCCTCTCAATATCTTCCTGAGATATTCCCACGCCATGATCGACCACGCGAATGACCGCATCCTCCTTGATCAGATCCGCAAAGACTTCAACCCGTCCGCCATCATCAGAAAACTTGACGGCATTCGACAACAGGTTAAGCAATATCTGCTTAATCGCCCGCTCATCACATTTAATTTCGCCGTCCCAATCCAGCCCCTCATAGTCGACAGTGATGTCCGTTTTCTCAGCTTGCGGCCCCACCGTCTCACAGCATATCATAATCAACTCATCGAGATTATTAGCCTCAGGCGATATTTCAAACTTGCCGGCCTCAATCTTTGAAAGGTCAAGAATGTCATTTACGATTTTCGCTAGATGCTGCCCGCTTTCCTGAATAATATCGCAATATTCAACGAATTTTTCACCGTTCTCCACCTTGCCCAATTGCCCGGACAAAATATCCGAAAACCCGATAATTGCATTCAGGGGCGTCCGTAGCTCATGACTGATACTCGCAACAAAAAGAGATTTGGCCCGATTTGCCCCCTCCGCATGCTCTTTAGCCCGCGCAAGTTCCAGCTCCTGCGCCTTACGCAATGAAATATCCCTCGAAACCGCGAGCACCTCAGCCCTTCCAGATTTCCACTTCCTTGTCCCCGCAACCTGAGAAACCGGGCGGCACCGCATTTCAACCCAACCATATTCAGGAGTGGCGGGGTTCGCGCCATCGCAGACCGCCTTGCGTATCCTCAGCTCCACGGAAATCGTCTCAAGTTCAATAGCCGACATAGATATAGCGCGCATATAGGCCGGTCGGTCCGCCAGATGTATCCAGCCAATTAGCCCATTCAACTCTAATTCATCAGCCGGCACACCAATAATTTGTTTACATGCTTGCGACGCAAATAACACGCTTCCATCATGACCATGCCGAGTAATCAAATCTGTCGCATTGTCAGCCAAAAACCGGTAACTTTCCTGGCTTGCGTTTAGTGCAGCCGAAGACTGCCTGTTAATTGTCTGAACCGTACCAGCAAGCCCCCCGGCATACGCAACAGCCGCCAAAGTACTGAAAAATGCAAACGCCTCATCTCCAACCCCCGACGTCAATGGCGTAGGAAGGTATCCGCCCATGGTCGCAAAAAACAAAAGAAAAAGCGTCAAACAACTGACGACCACACCCAAATACGTCATGATCCGTCGCCGCGACAAAGCAGCCTCCAGCGGCACGAGCAACAACCACAATATCAATGGCGAATTGATGCCACCGGTCAAAAACGCGGCACATCCGGCAAGTCCTGACAGATTGAGTGATGATAAAAACTGGGCAACGTCCAAACGACCCGTGCGCGACAAATAAAAAGCAATTAACAAAGGAGAGGCAAACCAGAAATAGAACACATAGGCCGGGAGCGAATAGAGATCATAGGCGGTAAAATAGACGATCAGAAACGTCGTCGCCAAAACGCCGCTCGCAATATGTGACACTTGAAAACTGCGATGCCGCGCTTCAAGAACCGGATCAGATAAAGCACTATCATGAACCAGACGCGTAATAAGAGCTGTCGCTCGCGTCCCAATCGCGTTCCAGTATTGAGCCAGCAGAGCCTTATCCATATTCGTTCCCATTACATCGCCCAAAGAAAATAGAAGTTTCGCAAATTTTGCTTAACGAACAATAAAGAACGTGTACGGAGGGCGTATTCTTTAAATACAGAAAATGGAGAAATTTGATAAAAACAAAGAATAGGAGAGCTTTAAAAAATTACATAAAATTTTATGCAATGTAATTGAAAAATATAGTTTCATTATTCGATAGTTAAATCAGAATTTTCACAGAATTTGCCTTGTAAAAATTTCAATTAATTATATCGCATTCGGTACAAACACCTCAACAAAAACAAAAATAAATTCAATGGCAAAAACAAATATGTGAGGCGTTATGTTTTCGACACGAACAATTATATGGATTGTACTGATAGTTTTTCTTCTCCCTGCAGACGAAAAGGGAAAGAAGGATCTTTATAACAAAGCAAATACTGCAATAAGTTATGTGCAAGGGGCCTGCAACAGCGTAGAAGTCTGCGCAAAATTCGATCCATCATGGACCACATTCACCAAGAAGGCTCAAACGGGTGCAGACCTGATTGCCGATTTGATAGCGTCTAGCCCGAACATGGAAGCAGCACCAACACCGCTTTATCCCCGCCTGAGCTCCTATTCATCGAGCGCATCGGTTCAGTCCACCAATTTGGCTCCAATTGACGGCGGCGTCAAAAATACATTGCAGATCGGCGACTTGATCCCTGATTGGCGCTCCCCAAATCCCAATACATACGCCTCACGCTAACCGGGCGCTTTCAATTCCGATTAAAAAAACCAGGTTGTTAACATGGCAACCTGGTTTTTTGTGCCTGTATCATCCCCTTCATCATTATTAGGCCTGACAATTACACATCAAAAAAATTCCCCCATCTATGGCACAATACAAACTGCACCTATATATAGAGGAAAAATTACGCGCAATTTGCCGGGGTTATATGACAAAATTAGAAAACATCATCGACGACTTTGAATTTCTTGACGACTGGGAAGATAAATACCGGTACGTCATTGAACTCGGGCGGGACCTCGAACCATATCCAGATGAACTGCGCAATGAACAAACCAAGGTCAGGGGATGCGTAAGCCAGGTTTGGCTTACAACAAAAATTGGTGACCCCGGCGTCGATCAAACGCCTATAATGAGTTTTATAGGTGACAGTGACGCTATGATCGTTAAAGGCTTGATCGCGGTACTACTCATTGTCTATTCCGGAAAAACCGCCCGCGAAATAGTTGATATCGATATCGTTGAAATACTGGCCAAACTTCAGCTTAACGATCACCTCACCCCCCAGCGCTCAAACGGACTCGCCTCAATGGTCAAAAGAATCCGCGATGACGCCACCAATATCCTCGCCACCACGTAAAGCATCATAACCAAATATGGTACGAGTTTATCAAGGTTCACAGATGCGGGCGTGAACCAAACGCGTTCCAGGTCTCATACTCACCTCGCCTGACTTTCTCCTCGCCGTTCATCCCATAATGTCGCGCAAGACTGCTCAACGCCAGAACCAGCACAATTTTGCCGGATCGTTGCGGCCATCCATTTGACTTCTCCAATGCCTCCAGACCGTTCATATGACAACACACATCAATCAGCGAACCGGCCAGTTCCGGACCAACCGCATTGAGCGCCGATGAAACACGCTCCTTGGCAGCAATAACATTATCAGTCATATCCGAACCGGACGATGGACCCCGTCGCCGTGATTTTCCCGCCGCTGGAGCACTCCAGTTTGCCGTGACACTTGGTGACATTTGCGCAAAACAAAAATCCTCCCGCAATCGTTCCCCTGCATTGAACTGCTCATCATTGATAAGCGACTTGCCGTCCTTCCCCCGTCGTTTTAAAAGCCATGCCAAAGGGCTTTCAGATTTATTGGCAAGTACCGACCGGGTCCGTCCATTTTCCTGAATAGTAACCGTCCGCCTGTCCTGATGCTGAAACTGAAACGGATCAGAATTATCCTGACAGCGCCGGAGATATCCCCGTCCCCCACCACTAATCTCAAATCCAACGCCATCCCGTATTACAAGGCCGTGTTTTTGCAGCTCATGCAGAATAGAACGCTCAACCGCACCAATTAAAATTTGTTTCCCACTATCAAGAACCCGCTTAATTCCAAGCTTTTCAGATTTTTCAATCGGCTCCCCTTGGCGTAATCGATCAGGTACCTCATCCGCCAAAACCAATGTATTTTTTTGGGCCAGCAGCTCCAGTACATCCAGAACAATATTCTTCATTTTATCAGCATCGCGTTTCATTAAGCACTCCTCCACCTGTATCTGAAAGATCCGTATAAAGTCCCGTATCAAGGAGACAGAGAATTCCATGCTCCAAAGTGTCCAAAGTCCTGTCAAAATTCTGATTGTCTCTGCGGTCTTCAATGACGCAGCAGGCATGAGAAACCGTTGTTCTATCCCGCCTGAAGGCCGCGCCGATTTGCGTAAAATTTAAACCGCAAACCACATGCGCCAGATACATTGAAATTTGACGGGCGAGCGCAATAGAAGCATCCCCTCGATGCCGCTCCCACAATCCGGAGTTTTGTGTGCCAAAAACTCTAACAACAATTTCGCCAATCGCCTGAACAAGCAAATCATTGCGTTCATTCGTCTCTAAACATAACTGTTTTTCAAACTTATCGACATTTTGCTCTACAGAACAACTAAATATATATTCTAAATTTTGCATACAAACAAGTAACTCCATTTAATTGCTTGTAATATTATCACAATATTAAGTATTAAAATATTATTAGTTCAATTATATTTAATGAACCTGGATTTTAATAGAAATTCAGTCAAAAAAAACCCGCTCAAAAGAGCGGGTTTTATCGAAATCACACCGGAAAAAAATATTAAAATATAGCCGGTAAAAAGCCTAAGCCTAAGCCTGACACTAGAGTACTTTCGGAAAAGTGGAAACCGGTTTTCCGCTAAAAAGTGCGTTAAATCAAAAAGATAGGGCAGTTGAGTGACGCTGACTAAATCGAAACTGCTCTAGAGTTCTTTTGCGACGAGCTATGAACTTACAAAGGGTTGTCCACTCGTTCCATTAAAAATTGCCCATCCGATACGTCCGGGCAAAGCTATGCATCACACCCAATCAAACGTAATAGTTCGATATCTTTTTAAACTATTAAATCAAAGGTCAAAAACATTAGCGGGCGCGCTTTTGCCCGAGACCCATTTTTTTGGCAAGATTAGAACGCGCAGCAGCGTAATTTGGTGCAACCATAGGGTAGTCATGCGGCAATCCCCACTTTTCCCGATATTCTTCAGGCGAGAGATTATATAAAGTCCGCAGATGTCGTTTTAAGGATTTAAATTTCTTACCGTCTTCCAGGCAGATAATATAATCCGGTGTAATTGATTTCTTAATTGCAATCGCAGGCTTTAATTCTTCTCTATGCGGTGCCATTCCTTTTTGCGAAGCTTTCATGAGCGCATCATGAACCTCACCAATAAGTGCGGGCAAATCGCCCGTTACCACATTGTTCTTTGAAACGTACGCCGAAACAATTTCCGCAGCAAGTTCAACAAGCTCTGAACTATCTTTAACTTCAACCATGTCTATCTCCTAATTTCAAAATCGGTTCCCCTAAAACCAACACCTGTTTTGTTATGACCAGATATTTTCTGGTCGATTAATAATCCAATCAATAATATTGGTGAAATATTCCCCTGATTTTCACGTCAATATCATCGACAACAAAGCCCGTAAAGTATTATTAAGAAAAAACCCATAACAACACAAGACACAATCAATTTAAGTGTAAAAGGTTAACATTTTTATTATATGTAATTACGATCAATACTTTCAACGGATGCTATAAATACGTTTTATATATTTTTTTTGAAAAAAGGTGTGAGACAAAAAATATCAACCACCGCCACACCGCTATTTATATTCTTATATTGAGCGGTGTGATTTTGCATAAAACCATCTCTCAGGGTACTTAGCAGCTAAAAGAATTAAATCACTAACCACCAACTATTGAGTAAGTTATAGATATTTAGCGCAAATCCGGAAACATGTACATTATAACTGATGATACTATATGTCGCACCAATTGAATTGGGCAGCAAAAGACACAACCATAGGTTGCGCGCCTCATGCTGGTTGGTTTCATGTTGCAAGTATAGGAAAGATGCAAAATATTTATGCTAAGTAATTCTAAATTATTAGAACAACGCTGCATTGAGCCACATATGCACGAATATACTGGCAATGTAACCCAGCCCAATTGCGGGTGCCCATTTGAGGTGGCCAAAAAACGTATAATAACCACGCGCCTGGCCCATCAACGCCACCCCGGCAGCAGATCCAATTGAAAGCAGGCTTCCCCCTACGCCGGCAGTAAGCGTAACCAGAAGCCACTGTCCATGGGACATCTCAGGATGCATCGTCAGTACCGCAAACATCACCGGTATATTATCGACAATGGCTGATAGAATTCCAACCAGTACGTTTGAGTATGTCGGCCCCATCTGAGTGTACATGGTCTCCGATAGAATGCCGAGATAGCCAATAAAGCCAAGGCCACCAACACT
>Ga0209633_10000483_pt1 | contig 46014 bp, 34 predicted proteins | sample Cruoilmetagenom1_FD_187290 | JGI IMG/M metagenome (GOLD analysis project Ga0209633, IMG submission 187290) | Oil polluted marine microbial communities from Coal Oil Point, Santa Barbara, California, USA - Sample 1 (SPAdes) (version 2) | ecosystem: Environmental > Aquatic > Marine > Oil seeps ... | reverse complement strand
GGTACAATGTATAGTTTACTCATAGAAGCTAATTCTGTTGCATTATTAATGTACCGGTTTCATTTCCTTCACTTGTACCATCGGGTAGATAAAGAATATAATCAAACATTAAATTAATTTCTTTTGAAACTTTTTGTCCAGCCTTTAACGATTTGACAAAATAAGGATCATTCTGCAATATTCCCTCAATCGAATTGCCTTTCCATTTAACCACTTCAACCCACATCCATTCATCATTATCATCTTCATATTTAAAAGGAAATTTTAAAAGCAAATGCGTCCCTACCGGTAATCCTTTTACAAATTTTTCCTTCAATTCTGGTATTTTCAATTTAGCCTTATTACTTGCCTCAAGTATCTTTTCGTCATGTGTTACATGTGACATTTCATCCTTACTGCCAAAAAGTGTTGTTATTAATTCATTATGTTCAATTTGAGAGTTCTCTTCAGAAAATTCTATTTCTATTATTCTATTTTGTGGATCACCTTCTTCCCATTTCCCTTTAACAATATTTATTGAAGTTTTTCCTTTGGCATTTTCATAAGATGATTGAATTAAAAGATCCTTTAATTTTTTATTTTTAAGTAAGTTAACGTTTAATTTTAGTTCTCCTTCTTCTTCAATTTTTTTATTTTCTAGCAGCGTTTGCGCTGTTAAATTAAAAAGACTCTCTACACTTTCATCAATGTAACATGATAGATTTTCAATACATATTTCAGGTAAGCCAAATTTTAACATTCCTAATGTAATCGCTCTGCAATAATCATCATTCTTATACATATGAATAGTAATATGTTTCCATATATCAATTGAATTTTCACTAAAAATTCTATTCTCTTCCCAAAATTGATTCGAAAAAACCTCTCTAGTCTCAGAATCCCAAATCAACGCTTCATTTTCCTTAGATAAATCTAAAATCATTTGATTAGCTTCGGCCATCACATTTATTAAGTTTTGTTCTTTACAAGTAAAATCAAATAATAAAACATACTTTGATTCTTGCAATTTCTCTTTTTGTTTTTCGTCCAACCCTCTTCCAGCATACTTTAAATATTCTAAATCAGGAGCTATAAAATCCCTTTCAACATTAAATATTTCTTTTATATAAAGCTGAGTTTCCACAATATTATTAAAATCGGGTACCGAACCTGTTAACTTAAATTTTGGATATTTTCTTTTTATATTTTCTTTAAACACATCGATATTTAAAGAATCTTTATCCAAAAAATAAATTGCATACTCAAAGAAAATACCTTCATCAGTTATTTTTCCTTCAGAAATTTTTTCTTGAGAGTTAGATTTGCATGATGAAATGATTAAAATAATTGTAAAATAGAGTAAGTGCTTTTTAAACATTAACGTCGTTGTTTTAATTATAAATAGTAGCTTTCAAACAAATATATAAACTATCTTTTACAACAATACATTAATCACTAAATTTGCCCAGTTTTAATTTATAGAAAATGTATAGAAGTCATTCTTGTGGTGAATTAAGAGCATCACATATCAATACTGAAGTTACCCTTGCCGGATGGGTACAAAAAGTTCGTGATAAAGGATTTATGATCTGGATAGATTTGCGTGATCGATACGGAATCACACAATTGATCTTCGATGAAGAACGTACTTCTACAGCATTGATAAATCAAGCTAAAACACTCGGTAGAGAGTTTGTTATCCAGGTAAAAGGAACCGTCATAGAACGTGCTTCCAAAAATCCCAATATCCCCACAGGAGCTATTGAAATTTTAGTTTCTGAACTGCAAGTATTAAATGAAGCGCTATTACCTCCATTTACTATTGAGGACGAAACCGATGGCGGTGAAGAATTACGTATGAAATATCGCTATTTAGATATTCGGCGTAATCCGGTTAAAGAAAATTTGATCTTCCGCCACAAAGTAGCGCAGGCAGTACGTAATTATCTTTCGAAGGAAAATTTTATTGAGGTCGAAACTCCCTATTTGATCAAGTCTACTCCGGAAGGAGCACGTGATTTTGTGGTGCCTAGCCGTATGAATGAAGGGCAATTTTATGCCTTGCCACAATCGCCTCAAACCTTTAAACAATTGTTGATGATCGGCGGTATGGATAAATATTTTCAACTCGTAAAATGCTTTCGTGATGAAGACCTTCGGGCAGACCGGCAACCCGAATTTACACAGATCGACTGTGAAATGGCATTTGTAGAGCAAGAGGATGTATTAAATGCTTTTGAAGGATTGACACGCCATTTATTAAAAGAAATTAATGGTGTTGAAGTCGCTGAATTTCCAAGAATGACCTTCGATGAAGCTATGAAGCGTTATGGTAATGATAAGCCCGATATCCGTTTTGGAATGGAATTTGGCGAATTGAACGAAGTAGCACAACACAAAGATTTCAAAGTTTTCAATACGGCTGAATTGGTGGTAGGGATTGCCATCCCGGGAGGAAATTCTTATTCCCGTAAAGAAATTGACAAATTGATCGATTGGGTAAGGCGTCCACAAGTTGGAGCCTTAGGTATGGTATATGTACGTTGCAATGAAGATGGTTCGTATAAATCATCTGTTGATAAATTTTACGATCAAAATGACCTGGCAAAATGGGCAGAAAAAACCGGTGCTAAGACAGGCGATCTGGTCTGTGTCCTTTCCGGTGAAACGGCTAAAGTAAGGACACAATTAAGTGCTCTACGCATGGAAATCGCAGAACGTTTAGGATTGCGTAAGCCTGACCAATTTGCACCACTCTGGGTAGTTGATTTTCCGTTGTTAGAATGGGATGAAGAGACAGAACACTACCATGCGATGCATCATCCGTTCACATCCCCAAAACCCGGACAATTAGAACTGTTGGCAACCAAACCCGGAGAGGTAAAAGCAAATGCCTATGATCTGGTATTGAATGGAAATGAAATAGGTGGTGGTTCCATTAGAATCCACGATAAAGAAACCCAGGCTTTGATGTTCGATTATCTCGGGTTTACACCTGAAGAAGCAAAAGCACAATTTGGTTTTTTAATGAATGCCTTTGAATATGGAGCACCTCCACATGGTGGTATTGCCTTTGGCCTGGATAGGTTGGTAGCAATACTTGGCGGACAGGAAACCATTCGAGATTTTATTGCATTCCCAAAAAACAATTCAGGACGCGATGTAATGATAGATGCTCCTTCACCAATTGACAAAGCACAATTAGATGAATTGAGTTTAAAATTAAATTTGAAATAGATTAGCCATTCCGTACTTTCTGACAGAATGCTGGGAAATGTCGAAAGAACGTACTAACATATTTTTTTTATCTTTATAAAATGCCAATCCAATTAAAATTAATTTTACGTAAATTTTTAATCTGGAGATATAAACACATTCCTGAAAGGCAATTCATCTACATCTTAAGTATTTTGGTTGGTTTTCTAGCCGGTTTAGGTACCGTTTTATTGAAGAACTTCACCCATTATATTCAGCTGCTGTTAGGGATGAATATTGTTAAGAATTATCAAAGCTCGCTATACTTTATTTTTCCCATTATAGGTTTATTGTTAGTTTTTATTATAAAAAAAGCCTGGTTAAAAAAGCATATCGGACATGGTATTTCTACTACGCTTCATGCCATCTCAAAACGCAACGGAATCATTCCCCGATACAATATTTTCGCTGCACTGATTACAGCGCCATTAACTGTTGGTTTTGGAGGGTCTGTAGGTTTACAAGGGCCGGCTGTAAGCGCCGGTGCTGCGTTAGCTTCAAATACGGCGCAATTGTTCCATATGAATACCAAAATCAGAATGTTATTGATCGGCTGTGCTACGGCAGGTGCAATGGCTTCAATGTTCAAAGCACCTATTGCTGCCATAATTTTTGCTGTTGAAGTCTTTAGCTTAGACCTAGCTTTTGCTTCTTTAATTCCGCTGTTGCTGGCATCGGTGTCAGCTGTTGTAACCTCCTATTTCTTTACAGGAACCGATGTATTATTCAGATTTGAATTGGTCGACAAATTTGAAATAAAAGATATTCTATTTTACGTTTTACTGGGCCTTATAACAGGGATTGCATCTGTCTATTTTTCAAAAGTATTTTTTGCCATAACAACTTTTTTTAAGCGGTTTAGAAGCAGGACCAAACGGTTACTTATCGGGGGCCTGGTCATTGGTACTATGCTGTATTTTATTCCCCCCTTATACGGTGAGGGTTACGGATTGATCAATAATTTATTAAAGGGCGATCATATTACTGCTATTGGCAATACCCCTTTTGATCTGGATCTAAACAATATATGGATCGTTATTGTGCTGTTGATCGGAATAACAATTTTCAAAGCCATAGCCATGACCACTACTTTTGGTGCCGGTGGTGTGGGAGGTGTATTTGTACCTACGCTGGTAATGGGAAGTGCTCTGGGTAATGCTTTTGCCAAGATCATCAATAATATCGGATTAAATTTTCATGTTTCTGAATCTAATTTCACATTGATCGGAATGACAGGTTTGATGGCCGGGGTATTACATGCTCCGTTAACGGCCATTTTCTTAATCGCTGAAATAACCGGAGGTTACGAATTATTTGTACCCTTGATGCTGGTTGCTGCTATTTCTTTTGCCATTACGAAGTATTTTATTTCCCATTCTGTTTATACTTTAAAATTAGCCCAGCGAGGCGAATTGATCACCCATGATAAGGATAAAAATGTATTGATGATGTTGGAGATCGACAAAGTAATTGAGACCAATTTTATTTTACTCACTCCCGAGATGAAATTAGGTGAAATTTTAAAAAATGCCGTGGCAAAATCCTCCCGGAATCATTTCCCGGTGGTGAATAATAAACAAAAATTTATGGGAGTTATCAGGTTAGATGATATTAGAAATATTATGTTTGATGCTTCCTTATATAATAAAGTAACTGTTGCAGACCTCATGCATGCCGATGCCGATATTATTAGGTATGAAACTGATACCATGCAAATGATCATGAAAAAGTTTAAAATGAGTGGAGCCTGGAATTTGCCTGTAATTAAGCATGGTAAATATTATGGATATATTTCAAAATCACGCTTGCTTACGGCCTATAGGCAAAAATTGATCAATGTAACGAGTTAATAGCTCCTAATTACATAAGGTATCGGAGTTGAAATCATTTCAAGGAGTTGTTATATTACCTGGATTCCTGCTGGAGTTCATCTTGAGCATCTCGTCAAGCTCGATACAAGCTCTAGTCGAAAGACAGGAATGACACTACTTTATCAGGAAAATCTGTAAAAATACCGTCTAAATTCAAGGTGTTGAATCCAACATCCAGCAATGCATCAAAAGAAGAAAATTCTCCCAGATCGTCGGCTCTAAAAGTATAGGCATGTACTACCAGGCCAAGCTTATGAGCCTCTGCTACCAAATTTGAAGTTTGCCAATTGCCTTGTTGATCTTTTCCTTTTAGAAGGCCTTTGTACCAGGGCCCGATTCCGTCCGCATAGCCGGCATATGCTTTCAAATTCCTTTTATCTATTTCAAATTCTATCAATTGTACTAAAAACAATTCTGAATTTAGTTCATGCCGGATACGCTTTAACTCGCCAGCATCAAAACACTGTAAGGTGCATTTGTCTTTTCTTGTTGTATACCCATAATCCGACAAAATTTTCAATACGATCATAGAAATATCCTTTCCTTCATCAGAATGAAATTTGGGGTTTTTTATTTCAGGATAAATCCCGATAGTATTACCGGTACTTTTATTCAATCCCTGAATCAATTCTATCTCCTCCTGTAGGGAATGTAACTTGAATGTTGACTTCCATAAAGGAAAGCGATCTGGGAATACTGCCTTTTGCGTTTCCGGATCAAAACGTTCTGAGACATTCAGTTCTAATAATTCACTATAGGTAAAATCGATTACATAAAACCGTCCGTCTTTACGTTTTCTTTCCGGAAATATTTCAGCTACATCGGTTACCGTTTCTAAATGGATATCGTGTATTACAACAGGTACATTATCTTTAGATAAGACCAGATCCTGCTCTAAAAAATCAGGTTGCATTGCATAGGCCATCGTTTTGGCTGCCAGGGTATGCTCCGGTAAATAGCCTGAAGCACCTCTGTGTGCAATGACAGTTTTTTTTGATTCAGGTTTCATCTCTTCTGTTTTATCCGTTTTTTGATCACATCCATAAAGGCAGAACAGTATTAAAAAAGTTGAAAATACGATTCGTTCTAGCGAGTTCATAAACTAAATGTATAAATTTTGTAGTTTAGCACTACGAATACCAAAGTAAATGAAAATATTATTAAAAATATTATTTTTTATATTTATTGGAGGTTTGATTGCCGGCTTTTATCTCCAATATATGGATGACCCAAAACATAAGATAGTTCTTGGTCTTGATATTCTTTTCTTATCCTTTATTCTTATGCCTTTATTTATTTTTTACCGGTACAAAAACGGTAAGTACAAAAAGTATATTATTGATCCGAAAAGTAAGAATCCCTTTAAGGTCAACCAAAAAGATTTATAGTTAAAAAAACCATAACGCTCTCCTCCTTATTTCAAGGAGGAGAATGAATTCCGTCTCATTAAGAGATGGAAGAAAGAGGAGGTAAATTTTATTATCATTATTTTACGGTACGTTCTGACCTCCCCGTCTCGGCCAGCCGAGCCACCCCTCCTTAAAAAAAGGAGGGGAATTCGTTTCCTTTCAGGATTTTTTATTCAAGGGTTTAATATAAACCAACTATTCTTTTGAAAATCCAATAATTATCGGGATCACAGGGGGTGTCATTCTGACCCCGAGTACTCGGGGCGAAGAATCTCCTCTCCTTTTCCCTATATTTATGAGATGCTGAAACTAGTTCAGCATGACGCAAGCGTCAATTCAAATTCCGTTTTTGAATAAAAAACCGTGTAATGAGTTCACTGCACTCTTCTTGTAATATGCCTCCAACAACCTTGGTTTTAGGGTGTAGTTGTGTATTGTAATGTTGATAGCCACGTTGTTCATCTGTTGCCCCAAAAACGATGCGCCCAATTTGTGTCCAGTAGCTGGCCCCGGCACACATCTGGCAAGGTTCTAAGGTTACATACAAGGTACAGTCTTTTAAATACTTACCTCCTAAAAAATCAGCGGCAGCCGTAAAGGCCTGCATTTCTGCATGCGCAGTAACATCATTCAAGGTTTCGGTCAGATTATGAGCACGTGCAATGATCTGGTTATTAATAACAATGACGGCACCAATGGGTACTTCGTCTTTTTCAAAAGCCGTTTCGGCTTCCTGCAAAGCACGTTTCATAAAATAGGTGTCGTCAAATGGATCTAGCATAATTCAAAAATACATTAATATTAGTCAAATAAAAAAGCATTAGAAATATCCAATGCTTTTAAAATGTTCTTTATTAAAAAGAAAACTTATTCCTTATCAAAATAATACTTATAATATTCATCTAGATTATCATTGACATCAAAATATTCTTCAGTTAAAATCAAACTATTTCCATTTACCGAAGCCTTTAGAGCATAAACAAAACCATCTCCAGCTTCATATGTATTGGTTTCTGTCATACCATCATAGGTTTCTATAGATTCTAATTCTACTATTATAAATTCGTTTTTTTGTTCATCATAAGCCCAATTACCTTCAGACAAGTAATATTCATTTTCATCTTCTTCAATTACCTGACAAGCGTCGACAGATGCATTACAATCTATCTCTTTATCTGTTGAGTAAATTTCGTAAACATAGGTCCCATCTGAATTTATTGTAAACTTAAAAGAATCTGTACTATAACAAGAAGTATAATCCATGCTTTGACCGTTTGAACAAGAAATTGTATTATCATAGCAATCTGCCACACCAACATTTGTACTCTCAACTACTCCGTCATAAAATTCATCAGTTTTAGTATAGTTCCAAACCCCAACTAAATCATCATTTCCGCCCCAACTTTGTACCGTAACACAAACTTCTTGTGGTGCGCTAATATTTCCTTCAGCATCATATACACAAACCACATAACAAAATGTTCCTGGTTCAATAGTTGGCGTAAAATCAACATCAACAATGAACTCATCTTCCAGAGCAATAGATTTTTCCTTTACACTCGTTTTAGTTTTAAATAGCTGATTTGAGAGTCCTATTGATTTCTTTTTTTTATCTGATGATGGTTTATTTCCGACAAGAGATAAGTTAATGTCATAATAACCATCAGCCAAATTCCCGTCAGTATCTTTAATTTGAAAATATGCCCCGGTTACATTGTCATTTGAACTAATTCCTATATCAAATCCATCAATTAAAACAGCATTAGTATTTTTCTTATTTAAGGTAAATGAAACTGCCTGATTTGGAGTATTTGGTGCTCCTGCTTCTTTTGTAGCTCCTTCTACAATAACATTGTCAAATACTTTCTCTTTAGCAATTGGTGTTGTTTCTGAAAGGTCAGCTTGATTTATAGCGGGCTCATCATCAGAATTACATGATAATAATAACAATGCAGCAAATGCAAATAATAATGAATGTTTGATTTTTAATTTCATAATTTTAAAATTGATTATTAAATAATATAAGTGTGTATTAATATAATTACCACTAGTAAACGATTCTTTTTAAAGAATAGTACTCTTTAAAATAAACTTCTTTATTATTATAAAAATCTTTGTTGTTATTTAATAATCTCTTCTATTTGATTCTCTCAATTCAAAAAAGCAGTATTTTTGCATTCAATTTTATGAGCAACAAACACTTAAAACATATTAATAATCCTAATGATCTACGCAATCTTTCTAGCGAGCAATTACCCCAACTCGCCAAAGAATTACGCGAATTCATTATTGATATCGTTGCTGTTAAAGAAGGGCATTTGGGAGCCAGTTTAGGGGTGGTGGAATTGACCATAGCCTTACATTATATTTTTGACACTCCAAACGATCTATTGGTCTGGGATGTGGGACATCAGGCATACGGACATAAAATATTAACCGGAAGAAAGGATGTTTTTGAGTCAAACAGGCAATTGGGAGGTATATCGGGTTTTCCGAAAAGAAGCGAAAGTGTTTATGATGCTTTTGGTGTCGGACATGCTTCCACATCTATTTCAGCCGCCCTGGGAATGGCAATCGCTTCCAAACTGAAAGGTGAAAAAGAAAAGCAGCATATTGCTGTAATCGGTGATGCAAGTATCGCCGGTGGAATGGCATTTGAAGGTTTAAATCATGCCGGAGTTACGGATGCGAATCTATTGATCATCCTAAATGACAATGCCATGGGTATAGACCCAAGCGTAGGTGCTTTAAAAAATTATTTGACCCATATAAAACGCGATAAAAGAGTTCGAAAACACAATATCATTGAAGCATTGAATTTCGACTATTCGGGGCCTATTGACGGGCATGATCTAGATGCTCTGATGAATGAGTTAGAAAGGTTGAAATCGGTAAAAGGGCCTAAGTTTTTGCATATAATTACTACTAAAGGCAAGGGTTTACAAAAAGCAGAGGAAGACCAGGTAAAATATCATGCGCCCGGTAAGTTTGATAAAATCTCCGGTGAAACGGTTTCTAAATCCAGTGATGCTATACCCCCTAAATATCAGGATGTATTTGGTTTGACCTTGGTGGAATTAGCCAAACAAAACAAAAGAATTATTGGAATTACTCCCGCAATGCCTACCGGTAGTTCTTTAAAATATATGCTTGAAGAAATTCCCGAACGTGCTTTTGATGTAGGCATTGCCGAACAACACGCCGTTACCCTGGCTGCCGGCATGGCAACACAAGGAATCATCCCTTTCTGTAACATCTACTCTACTTTTTTACAGCGTGCTTATGACCAGGTAATTCATGATGTTGCCTTACAAAAATTACCCGTGATCTTCTGTTTGGACAGAGCCGGTTTGGTGGGGCAAGATGGTGCCACACATCATGGAGTATTTGATCTGGCATATTTGCGATGTATCCCTAATATGATCATTTTTGCACCGATGAATGAGAAAGAACTTAGAAATAGCATGTATACTGCCCAATTGGGGCTGGAAAATCCTGTTGCGATTCGATATCCAAGAGGAAGAGGTATAAACTTAGAATGGCAAACTCCTTTTGAAAAATTAAAAATAGGCAAGGGCCAATTGATAAAGCAGGGTTCAACTATTGCTGTTTTAAGTATTGGTACGATTGGAAATACGGTTATTGAAGCCTATGAAGATTTATCCGATACAAATAAAATTGCACATTATAATATGCGTTTTGTAAAACCATTAGACACTGAACTACTACATTCTATATTTCAAAAGTTTGACCAAATTATAACTATTGAAGATGGAACCATAGTTGGTGGATTCGGTAGTGCCGTATTAGAATTTGCCCAGGAAAATAATTACCCTAATAAAAACGTTACAAGATTAGGAATTCCTGATACCTTTATTGACCAGGGTACTACAGAAGAACTATTTGAATTGATTGCATTAGACCCAACGAGCATAAAAAAAGTACTAACCTCTTTTATGTAATTTTAGAAATGAAAAGCGTCTTTACCATTGCAATTATCTCATTTTACTTTTCCTTTTCTTTTGGCCAAATACCGGATTCTACTAGAATTGACAAAAAAATCGATTCATCACGTATATCTAAACAATCAGGATCTGTAAGAAAAATTATTACATTAACTGATACTATTATTCCTATTCAACCTATAGATTCGGTTAAGGTCGTACAATTAAATGATACCATTAATATAATTTACAGGCTGGATTCTATAGGGGTTTTTAAAGCAATAGACTCGGTAAGGATTCTAACCAAAGCCGATTTACTTAAAATAAAATTAGATTCATTATTAAAACCTTTTTATAGTATACAATATGACTCGGTATTAAAGGAAAATTCATACACGCCTCGTTTTAGAATGGCCATACATGCTATTACCAATGATACCACCTATATACCAATCCCTAAAACGAAAGGTTTTATTCCCTTGAAAAAGAAGTTAATAATTGACACCTTAAAAATTAGCAATCCGATACAACCGGTACGTATTGATACCCTCAATTTTGCGGCTGCGCCGGTATGGTGGCAAAAGAAAAACAGTATAGGCCTCGATATCAGTGAAGCTGCTTTTGTAAACTGGAATGCCGGTGGTAATAATTCTGTTTCGGGCTTATTAAAAGTTTCGCTGATTCGAACATATAAAAAACTACATCTATTGTGGAACAATGAGATATTTGCCCGTTATGGGCTCAATAGCCGGCAGGATGAACAGTTGCGAAAAACGGATGATAAATTGCAGGTCAATTCTACATTTGGTTATCGAAAAGATACGATCTCTAACTGGTTTTACTCCATAAAATTTAATTTTAAGTCGCAATTTACCGAAGGGTTTCGCTACCCCGATAGAACTACACCTATTTCAAAATTCTTTGCCCCCGGGTACCTGTTTCTAGGGATTGGTACACAATATGAAATTAAACAAAGACGCTTTTCAATGTATTTATCGCCCGTTACATTAAAATCAACATTTGTTCTAGATGATGACCTTTCTAATGACGGTGCTTTTGGAGTTGCCATAGGAGAAAAAGCAAGGCATGAATTCGGTGCCCTGGTACAGAGTACCTGGGACTCAGAAATTGTTAAGAATATAGTGATGAGTAACCGGTTGAGTTTATATTCGGATTACTTGAACCATTTTGGAAATGTTGACATAGATTGGGAACTCAACTTTAAGTTAACCATCAATAAGCATATAAAAGCAAATATCGGTACCCATCTAATTTATGATAATGATATCAAATTTAGAGATGATATTGACAATGATGGCCAACTTGAAACGCTAGGCCCAAGAGTGCAGCTGAAACAATTGTTGGGAATAGGGGTGTTATTTAATTTTTGATGCCATTCCTAACCCTTTCTATTTAGGCTTCGTTCAATAAAGATTGATTTAAAATCAAATTTCTATTAATAAACGATTTCCCTCCTTTTTTCAAGGAGGGGTGGCTCGGTTCACCGAGACGGGGTGGTTCAAAAGGCAACCCTTCCGTCTGCTTTCAGCAGACACCTTCCCTTGTAAAGGGAAGGGTTTTTCTATTAATATTTATATTTCAATCCCTTTGATCTTTTTATGCAATAATATCGCAGCACCGTCTGACATACTCGCAATAAAGCTACAAACAGAGAGTATCCTTTGGTATAAATTAGCATGCAAGTGTTGGAATTTTTCAGGTATCAAACTGAGTAGTAATTTGTCATAATTAGATGCTTGTCCATCATATGAATTATTCATAGCATTAATAAATACATCTAGCAGATCGGCAAGTACCCTGTAGCCTGAAATTTCTTTTTCCACCACTTCTTTATTCCTATAGATTTTATCGACACTTATGCTGATAATATCATTTATCTGGGCTTCGTATCTGCACTTATCTAATAATGAAATAGCATACGCTCCTGATAAGATAGCGGCTTCATTCTTAATAAATACCGCAGCCGCTTCATTAATTAAGTTTCCGATAGACAAGGCCCGTAAATAGCTCAACCTGTCTTGTTTCGTTTTTAATTGATAATATTTTTCTGTATTTATCGTATCTCTAACAAGGTTTATCAGGTATTCCAATGCGAATTCTTCTTCGATGAGCCCTAAATTAATACCATCTTCAAAATCAATGATCGTATAACAAATATCATCTGCCGCCTCGACTAAAAATGCCAAAGGATGCCTTGAAAAAGAATTATTTTTTGAATCTCTTTTTAGCAATCCTAAATCAATGGCAACATCGTTAAATAGTTTTTTTTCCGATTGAAAAAATCCGAATTTTTTATCAGCGATATGCGGACTTGGTTTTTTAGGCAATGACTCTTTAGGATATTTCATAAAAGCACCTAAGGTAGCATATGACAATCGCAATCCTCCTTCTACACCTTCCCTGCTTTCCGTTAAAATTTTAAATCCGTTAGCATTCCCCTCAAAGTCAATTAGGTCTTGCCATTGTGTACCGGTTAATTCATTTTTATATTTTAATCCATTCCCCGACTTAAAATACTCCCCAATCGCTTTTTCACCACTATGCCCAAATGGCGGATTCCCAATGTCATGCGCCAAACAAGCACTGGCGACTATGGCACCAAAATCATTCGCCTGGTAACCCTTTTGTTTTAATTCGGGATATTTTTCAATGATCTGTTTGCCGACAATCCTTCCTAAAGAACGTCCAACAACAGACACTTCTAAACTATGCGTCAATCGCGTATGGACAAAATCGGTTTTTGACAGCGGTACCACCTGAGTTTTATCTTGTAAACTCCGAAAAGAATCTGAAAAAATAATACGGTCATAATCAACTTCGAAACCTATCCTGGTTTCATCCTGGTCTTTTCGAATTCTTTTGTTAATATCCCCAAAACGTTTTAGTGAGAGTAGTTGTTCCCAATTCATTTATTTAACCTTTTTTTAACCCACTTTATGAAATAGGGTTACGTTATGAAAATCAAAAATACAATAAATGCTGTTGCTCATGAAGTGTTTTTTATTGAAATAAAGGCTTTTCCTTATTGAAATAAAAAATATGAGTATGTGAGAGCATTTGCAGTAGCTTTGGGTTGCAATAGAAAGTCTATTTCATAAAATGGGTTGCATCTGTGCAAGGTACATTTTTTTGAAATTAAAATTTGCTTGAAACCATTGAGAAATAGATCAAACATCCTAAATTTGTTATTGAATTCATCATAATTTATACATTACATAACCTTCTCTTAACATGCTATTTAATTTATCTTTATTTATTTGTAACGACAAAAAATAACAACACATGAAAATTAAAGCTACACTTATTACCCTATTGTTAGTTACATTCATCACTATGAGCGCCCAGGAAACAAATGCGCCTAAATTTGGTAAAGGCCTTTTTAACCTCGTGGGAAAGGACAGTACCTATACCATGAAAGTTGCGGCAAGGATGCAATTTTTAGCTATTGGGGAATGGCAAAGTGACGACGGGAGTTTAGTAAATCCAGAATCTAATTTCTTAGTCAGAAGAGCCCGTTTAAAATTTGAGGGTTTTGCCTATAGTCCGAAGCTGAAATATAAATTAGAATTAGGATTATCAAACAGGGATATCTCCGGAGCTTCGCAATTTACAAGTAATGCGCCAAGGTATATTCTCGATGCCGTTATCAAATGGAATTTTTATGAAAATTTTGAATTATGGTTCGGGCAGACAAAACTACCCGGTAACAGGGAGCGGGTGATCTCTTCGGGAAATTTACAACAGGTAGATCGATCTTTATTGAATAGCCGGTTCAATATAGACAGGGACCTTGGTATTCAATTAAGGCATCACTTTAAGCTATCAGATAATTTTGTGGTAAAAGAAATGTTTTCTATAGCCCAGGGGGAAGGCCGTAATATTACCTCAGGCAACCTTGGGGGACATCAATATACTGGCCGGTTAGAATTGTTGCCTTTTGGAAATTTCACGAGCAAAGGCGACTATTCGGGTAGTGACCTCAAACGGGAGAGTTCTCCAAAATTAGCCATTGGCGCGACCTATGACCATAATAATAATGCCGTAAAAAACAGGAGTAACCAGGGGTCGTATATGGTGACCGATGAAGGTTTTTATGAAACCAATATCAATACTTTTTTTATTGATGCCATGTTCAAATATAAAGGTTTTTCATTGATGGCAGAATATGCGGACAGGGATGCAGATGACCCCTTTGCTAAAAACGCTGATGGCTCCTTAACAGGAGACGAAGTACAAGTTGGAAATGGATTCAACCTGCAAACGGGGTATTTATTTAAGAACAATTGGGAACTCTCAGGACGTTATACAACTATAGACCTCGATAAAAATATTACAGGAAAGAACCCTGAAGATCAATATACTTTGGGTGTCTCTAAATATATAGTGGGCCATAAATTAAAAGTACAATCAGATATTAGTTATTTATCAATTGATGGGGGTACGAACGAATTAATGTACCGGTTACAATTTGATATTCACTTTTAATCAAACGTAACAGCTTGATTTTTTGAGACAAGTTCTATCCTTCTTGTGTATCAATTGAACCATACTGCATATCGCTGCCTTCTTAATTCTAAAGCTAGCTTTTTTTCCATTTTAAGGGCTTCTAATCTTGTTGACATAGGATCTAAATGGTTGTAAAGGCTGGGTCTTAGATACATGCCGTACTTTTGAACGATATTTGACGAAAGTTTATGGCCTTTTTTATTTCTGTAGCCAGACTTATGCTGTTCAAATCGTTCTCTGGGAGTCTTGGTTGTCATACCAACATACAGGCACTGTAACACTCCATTGAACTGTGGATTTGCAGTCCGGAACTTTGTGCTCTCCGTAAATACCTTTTTGGATAACTCTATAACGTAAACTCGATATTGTCTTTCAGGCATCGTTTATTTAAACTTTACTTATACAATTGTACTCCAAATGATAATTATCATATGCATATTAGACTTATAACATCAAATGCAGCGCAGAATATACTGTTAATATTATTTTTTTTATTCTTTTCAAACTCCCCTATTCTACTGTTTTTAAAGTATTTATTGTTAAATAAGTGTTAAAATAGTACTTTGTAATACATAGTACTGTAACAAAAATGATTTTATCTCGTCTACTAAGTGTAAATCAATTAAAAAACAAAAGATAACAATTATGAAAACTATAAGCAACTATCAAAGCAGATTACAAATTAGCAACACTAAAAGTAATGTTTGGAACATGAAAAGACGTTACAGATAAAATTAATAAAAACAACAACTAAAACTAAAAATTATGACAACTATAAGCAACTATCAAAGCAGATTACAAATTAGCAACACTAAAGGTAATCTTTGGAACTTGAAAAGACGTTACAGATAAATTTAAAAATCAACAACTAAACCAAAAATTATGAAAACTATTAGCAATTATCAAAATAGATTACAAATTAATAACACGAAAGGTAATCTATGGAATATGAAGAGACGTTATAGATAAATTGCTGCGTCTAAGGATTCCATCAGGAAATAATAAACAAAGGCCGAATTTTATTTTAATCCTAAAATTTGGCCTTTTTGATTATAATGGATCGTTTATTTGAACTTTGGGCTAAGCACCAAAACCCATATTAACTACAGCCATTGTTAGCAAAAGTATCTGCTATTTTAGAAATAAATATTTTCTTAAACCTTTGACGATATTCATCTTGTAAATTTTGAAGCCGTTTTTGTAGCGGGCCCCCTATCATTTCAGGGAGAATATTTGAGTACAAAGGTAAATGCCGGAAATGTAACCACTATAGATAGTTATAATTTTTCCAGTTATTACGGGCAGGTCAGTTATTTTCTAAGCGGTGAAAGCAAAAACTATAAAAGTTCTTATGCCGGTTTGACTGTGTAAAACCAATAAATAATTTTGGTGATAGCGGTTCGGGTGCCTGGGAGGTTGCATTGCGATTTTCTAATTCAGACCTCAACAATGAAGATATTTTAGGAGGCGAACAATCTGATATTACTTTAGGATAGAATTGGTATTTGAATCCTTCTACCAGGATCATAATCAATAATGTTTGGGCAGCTATTAAAGATGCCGGTAAGGCATCTATTTTTCAGGTTCGTTTTCAAATAGATTTTTAACTCAATCTATATTAGAACTTCGTTATGAAGGTTAAAAGTGTAATAAAATATGGCTTTTTATAAGTTTTAGCATAGCATCGTTATGGTTAAACTTAAAAAAGTAGCGAAGCGTTATATTTTGCCATACTTTTAAGATGTAATAGATTTTATAATATAGTTTGAGTTAATTTAAATAGGGTTTGTTAATTTTTTAGAGGAGCGCTTTTTTAGCGCTCCTTTTTGTTTTAGAACAGTATTTATAAATTCCGTCAATAAATATAATTGAGAGCCTCATATGATAGTTTTAGTTTAACATAAGAATAATTATAACTCAAAATAAACATTTTAGTTATAATTCGCGTTATGCAAAATTGCCGCTCTTAAATTGCTTTCAATATTTAATCAATATATGGTTAGAAAGTTTCTCTCTGAGTAAATTTAAAACACTTGCTATCCTAATCTTAGAATAAACATTATTATAAAATCGCTATCTTTTTATCAATTTTTTAGTTGCCAGACCATTTTCAGAATGTATCCTAATAATATATACACCATTAGATAAATTATCCGCTGGTATTGATTTAAAATCTGATTTAATTTCTTTTACTTTTTTGCCTAACATAGAATAAACCTCAACTTTTGTAAGTGGTATTTCCGAATCTATGTTTAAGATGGTAGAAACAGGGTTAGGGTATAAAGAAAGACCTTGTGCTAAAATTTCATCATCAATACCTAATGCGTATCCACAATCTTCTGAAAAATTTGCCCAAGGATCAATCGAAGTCCAAGAAGCTGTTGAGTATGCTACGTCATCGACTTGGATACAAGTTAAGGATGGATTATTATCTGCGAAAAAAAAGTCAATATTAGAATTATTGCCATTTTTAACGTTTAATCTTGTTAGGGAATTTAACTGACAAGCTAAATAATTAAGATTAGTATTATTACTCAAATCTAAACTTGTAATCTGGGTATTAGAACAAATTAAAGTTCCCAGAGAAAGATGTTGATGAACATCTATATTCGAAATTTGAGTAGACGGAATAACTAAATCTCTTAGATTAAGATTTTTACTAATGTCAATATTCGTTATGTTATTATATCCAGAATATAAGTTCTCCAATGCAGTGTTTTTGCTTATATCTAAAGTTGTAAATTGATTATTATTACAATGTAAATCTGTTAGATTTATATTCTTACTAATATCTAAGCTATTAAAATTATTAACTTGAATATATAGTCTTTCTAAAGAAGTATTGAGACTAACATCAATATTTGTTAGTTGGTTATTATAGCAATGTAAATCTCTTAGATTAAGATTTTTACTCACATCCAAACTAGATAGATTATTAGATCCACAATATAATATTTCTAAGGCAGAATTTTGACTAAGGTCTAAGCTTGTTAGTTGATTTTCATAGCAGTATAATTCTGTTAGATTTATATTTTTACTAATATCTAAGCTTGTAAGTTGATTTGAACGACAATATAAATATTCCAAATTTGTAAAATCTTCAATACCTGTTAAATTACTTATTCCTTTAGAAGAAAGATCCAATGAAGTAACTCCTGAAATATCAGAAGTTAAAACACTTTGGTTTATTGTACCGTCCGAATCAATACCTAAATCTATTAATGCCTTTTCAAAATTAGCATCAGGGATATAAACATCTAATCTTTCAAAAACCCAAGTTTCTTGTGACATTTCTGAAAGTGTAAAATTTTCGGCTCCCCCAAAAAGCACAATATCTCCACGATCAACGTCGGTTTCAGCTAGAGCATGAAGCCACATAGCCGGCGGGTTAAAAGTGCCTGAATGCTCCAACCAGGCATCATCGCTTAGATCATATATCCAGGTATCACTCAAAATAGGGTTCGGAGAGCTAATATTGTATCCACCATAAAGAATTGCACTATCTCCTCCCAAATATGCCATTGCATGAGCATATCTTGGCCATGGCTTCAGTACAGAATTCATTAGTATCCATGTATTGGTTCCCAGATCATACATCCAGGTTTCCTGGTTGCCTTGGGGAGCACCACCTCCACTTATACTAGCTACTCCTCCAAATAATACTGCTTTCTGATCACCTATCTTTGCCATGGAATGAGAGAATCTTGCAGAAGGTGATGTGATAGGTTCCATTTTAACCCAGGTACCATCGCTCAGATCAAAAATCCATGTTTCATTATTAAAATTGTCCCCGCCAGCATTGCCTCCAAAAAGCAACACCTTGTCGTCATCCATATATACCATCGTATGGCCAAATCGAACGGAAGGACTCAAGGCTGGAGTCAAAAGTGTCCAATTCTGATCGCTCAGATCAAACAACCATGTATCACCCCTTACACCTTCAATATTATGGTAACCTCCAAATAATAAAACTTTGTCATCGCCAATATAGGCCATTGCGTGACGATATCTAAAACTGGGTCGGGTGGTTAACCCAGTAAATTGTTGCCAATGATTGCTGCTTAGATCATACACACTGGTATCATCCAAATGACCGCCGGCATGTCCACCAAACATTAAAATTTTATCCTCACCAATATAAGCCATTGCATGATCATATCGGCCCATCCACCATGTATGTTCGCCTTCATAAGACCATGAATATGTTTGAGCATAAGTAGCCCCAGAGAATGTAAATATTAAAAGAAAGGACAAGAGTTGAGTATAATTTTTCATAGCTTAAAAAATTTAGTTAATTTATTGAAAGTTAGGAATTTCTATTTTTTTTGTCAATGATATTGATCAGGTTTCCAGATATTTAGCAAATGGATATTTAAGAATTGGAGAGTTTGATAAAAAGTTTTATTATGTAAGCCATATTAATGAAGGTAATTTTAGATGGCATACCATTCCACACACATTATGTCTCCCTCCTACACAATTTTCTGCATAATAAGTGTTCCATTATTATTGAAAAATTGGTTTTTAGAAGAAAAAAAAATCAATAAATGTGGTAATTATAACCTTTTCATACCTATGCAATGAATACATAATGCAGTACATTAGAGGGTTGTACTCAAATATGAACTATTGAAAATGAATAGGAAATCGTAAAGATGTCTTATTAGCAGTAACTTTTGATATTCTGTCTGCAGTAAGGTACATAACCTTCTAATAGTGGCTTCACTTTATCTCCGTTCCAGATTTCTTCGATCGAAGAGTTGTTCAGATCACCAATGACGACGTCAGTAAGACGGTCGCATGGTCTAACTTTGAGGTTAGGATCAACAACTAAGTGTGAAAAGGCGGCCATACATGGTGCTCCTTTAGCACAACCAAAATCACCTTCATAGTTCATCGGTGTATTAATGAAAAGGTTTCTTTTTTCAGCTAGAGCTGCCATTTTTTCCCATAACTTCACTTCAACTTCGTGCGGTATCTTAAAACGCTTCTCGACTCCATTGATTGTCCGAACATCTTGAACCGTCATTAGATGAAAACATCTTGTATAGCGCTCTAGTTTCTTGATTTGCGTCTCTATCTGATTAATATTGAATCGGTTGACTACAGTTGCAATTATGACGTTAGCACCCATCTCATTGAGACGCTCAATATTTGCTAATACTAGCTTGGTTTGACCACGTGTTCTCTCATTAGTAGCGGCATCAATAGCATCCAAGGATATCTGTGTTGTATAAAACCCCTTGTTTTTTATGATCTCTCGAATAGTTTCTTCGTGCTTCTTCTTAAGAATTGTACCATTGCTAAGAACCATAACATGTTTAAAGGATTCATGAGCAACTCTTAAAATCTTACTAATTTTGGGGTGCGTAAAAGGCTCACCCCCACTAATATTAATAAAAAAAACCTGTTGCAATAATAAATCCTCAATCACACGTTCAAAGTCATTCATGCTTATATTTTCATTATTTAAAGGTTGCATAAAACAGTAGTCACAGTCAAGATTGCACGTTGTTGTAACATTGATTGTGGCAAAAAGTGGAGCGTGTGATCGATTCATCTTCTCTATTTTCTGATTACTTTTGAGATTTTTTTACCTAATGAGCTAACTGATTTAAGAGTTACACCCATTCGTTTAGCTACTTCACGTTCACTATAGCCTTGATCAAGATCTAATAGTGCGTGGTAAGCCTCCTCATCTAGTTTATAGACAGATCCTGTCCTCGGATCCCACATCATCCCTCCATCTTTTTCTGATCGCATGACAAAGCCTTGAACGGGATTGATCAATCGTGAATGTGGGTCAATCAATGAGAAATCGAGTACACAACAACTCTTTGGCCAACTCACAACCCATGACTTGTCATCACTTGCAGCCAGAGCCTTCTTTGACACAGTTCGACCAGCGTCTATCATTTCCTGATTAATGTTCTTCAAATACAGTTTAATTTCCATAATAGTTTCTTTTTTTTTTTATTCAAGCGTTAAATATTTTCTATCTATTTTCAAGGGGTGTTTCTCCCTTTTTTAGCTCACAAATGATTTCCATAAAATTTTAAAAACTCCTATAAATTCCCTTATTTTCTTAAAAGCATAAAAATTACAAAGTATTATTGGCATTGTCAATGATATTGATCAGGTTCCCAGATATTTAGAAATTGTATCTTAAAGAATCGGGCTGTTTGATAAAAAGTTTAATTATGTAAAACATATTAGTGAAGAAAATTTTAGATGGCATACCATTCCACACACATTTTGCCTCCCGCTGGCTGGCTCGTTCACTAAATTAGTCCACTGGACTAATTCTTGACGCTCCGCCCTGCTTTTACCAAATCGAAGATTCGCGAACACCGTTTTATAAAATAAAAGAGCGGTGAGCAAAGCAAAATAACCCCGTGTCAAGCTCGGGGTAGACGCCACGCGGTACATTATAGTACAAATATGTGTATTCTCATAAAATGGTGAATACAGCGTATTTTACATAATTATAGATATAACTAACACGCCAGTTTTCGGCCCTACTTATGGAACGGCAATAACTTTTGCAAAGACGATTTGCCCTTTGAGGCTAAATACAGATTCGTCTCAAATTGCCTGATTATAGGAGATTCACATTTGTGCTTGCTAAAGAGTGTTTTTAAATCCGGTTCGAAGTCAAGTCCGGTTTCAGCGCCAGAAGCCAGCATCCAGATGGCATCAATTGGTGCTGCGTTGGACAATACCTTATGCATGCGCCTGAAATCATCCTCAAAATAGGGCTCCATATAATAGATCTCAGGTTTGGTAAAGCCATCTGAGGAGCTCACATTGTGCTGCGTTTTGATGACTTCGTATTGTATTTTAACACGTTTATAGTCAGACGGCTTTTTAGATGCACAATGCTTTGAGAAATATTCTAAATAGATCAATAAATAACGTTCATACTTTTTTATGGCATTCACCTTACTAAAACCACCCATCAAATTTTGTTCTTGCATGTCTTTTAGGCCAAGCGGAAAGCCTTCAAAATTTCCATTGTACACCTTCTCCATTAAGATCCTGTTATTGTAGTCCCAAAATTCTTGTTTTGGTGCCGAATTGCCTTTTATGGCAGCCAAAATGGTTCGCATTTCAACTGCTTCCCTCCTATAATCCGCCTCCACATTAATTCTTTCCTTTGGGCTGGTATTGTAGGCATTCGGATTTCGCTGTACAGGCGTGGTTCCTCTTCGACTTCTAGTTCTTGCGGCTGCTCTTTGTTTATTATAAGCCTCTTGTTGTTGAGCAACACGCTCTTGTTGCGCTCGATTACGGGCTCTAATTTTGCTTTCATATTTAAAAATACGATCATTTTCTTCCACCGTACTGTTGTTGATCGCCTTTACTTGTCGATCCCAGGAATAGGTCATATTCCCTTTTTCAAAACCAGTCACTAAACCCTTGGTCACAAAAGGTTTGTCCTTCGAGCAACTGAGTAACTCAGACTTTATTTTCTCCTTGTCAGAATCTGAAAGATCTGCATAATTCTTAACAAATACCGGTTTGAAATGCTCATTATGAAAAGCTGGTGATGTTAGTTTCATGATGGTATATTCATCTAAGATATTAATATCAATGCCCACGGCATAAGACTCCGCCTTGTCCAACCAGGTGTTTATCTTCGAACAGTTTTGTGCATATGTATTTGCTGACCATGCAAAACAAATAATTAAAAAAAAGAGACTTAAAGTTCTAAGGTGGCTATGGGATTTCATAACTGATTGAATATTAGCCTTGCTAATTTACGATAAATCTGGAAATGCCCCGTCATGCTGTTACAGACACCCGCCAGGGGCGGGAAGGCATTTTGTTTCTTCCTCCACTTCGACAAAGTTTATATTGAGCCTTTCGGCAGCCTGTCTTGAGCGAAGTCGAAATGCTTAGTGCGAGCTCGTCGCAAAAAGAGCCCGCCCGAACGTGCCTTTTCGGTACGGATGGGTGTTTAGCTCGCTCCATTCAGTCGCCATTCAGTTAACCTAATCATAACCTTCTACTCACAATTTCTTCATTTTTAGATAACCTTTTGGTAATAGTAGAACTGTTTATTTGCAATACAAAAACTAATTAAAAACAAATGAAGAAATTAATAACACTAATAACACTGGCACTCATCGTCATTGCTTGTGGAGAGAAAAAAGAAAAAGCAGGAGATGCTACAAAAGAAACAACCTCTTTGCCCGGAACCATTAAAGTGGATGGTTCAAGTACGGTTTTCCCAATAACAGAAGCGGTAGCAGAAGAATTCAGGTCGGCACAACCCAAGGTAAAAGTGACCATTGGTGTTTCGGGTACCGGTGGTGGATTTAAAAAATTCTCAAGGGGTGAAACCAACCTATCCAATGCTTCACGCCCCATTAAAGACAAAGAAAAAGCGGCCTGTGCAGAAAATAATATCAACTATTTAGAATTGGAAGTTGCCTATGACGGTTTGGCTGTGTTGGTGAATCCTGAAAATGATTGGGTTGACAGTTTTACGGTAGAAGAATTAAAGAAGATCTGGGAACCTGCCGCACAAGGCAAGATCATGAAATGGAATCAAATTCGCCCGGAATGGCCCGATAAAGAAATTCATTTATTTGGCCCCGGTGTCGCCTCAGGGACCTATGATTATTTTACGGAGGCTATCGTTGGTAAAAGTGGTTCAAGCAGGGGCGATTTTACAGCCAGTGAAGATGATCATGTATTGGTACAGGGAATTGCCGGAGACAAATATAGTTTAGGATTTTTCGGATTGGCCTATTATGCAGAAAACAAAGATAAATTGACCCTGATTGGAGTTCATAACGGTGAAACAATTGTGAAGCCTACACTCGAAACGGTAAGTAATGGTACCTACAGGCCCTTATCAAGGCCCTTATTTATCTATGTAAATAGTACTTCAGTAAAACAACCCGAGGTGATAGAATTTGTGAACTTTTATATACAAAATGCAGGGGAATTGTCAAAAGATGTTGGATATATTCCTTTGCCTGAAGAAAATTATAACAAGCAAACAGAGAATTTCAAAACTTTTGTTGAAAGTAACAAATAAACAGAAGTTTTTTTGGGGATGATCAGGTGCTTTTTAGTACCTGATTTCCTTATTTTAACTTGAGTTCGACTTAAGAAGTATGGATAATAAAAATAAATCATGTTGATTATCAGAACTTTGTCTGTTCGAGCATTACCGAGAGTCAAAGTATACTTTGTCTCGAAGGTAGCAAGTGCAACTTGTCGAGAACTATTTAAAAACCTTTCGACTGCGCTCAAGGGGACATTAAATTTTTCATTATACATTTAAATAGCTGATTGTTAGATGTTAGGATAAATTATTATCTCGAACTCATGTCATTTAAAAGAAATTAGTAATGCAAAAAATAAAAGAACTGGTCATAGAAAAATCACTTTTTTCAAGTGCGTTGGTTACCATTGCCGTTACCGTCGGTATCATTTTGGTATTGATGATCGAGGCGGTCCGTTTTTTTAGTGAAGTGTCTATCCTGGATTTTTTTACCGATACCCAATGGACACCTTTATTTACGGATAAGCATTACGGCATCATGCCATTGCTTACTGGTACCTTGCTCACTTCTTTTATAGCCATTTCGGTCGCATTACCGATCGGCTTATCAATCAGTATCTATTTAAGTGAATATGCGCCTAAAAGTTTCCGGAAAACCATCAAGCCTTTATTAGAATTATTGGCAGCCGTACCTACGGTAGTGTATGGGTTTTTTGCATTGATCGTAGTCTCCCCTTTTTTACAAGGAATTATTCCCAACTTATCGGGTTTCAATTCGCTATCTGCGGGCTTTGTAATGGGAATTATGATTATACCTTATATATCATCTCTCAGTGAAGATGCCTTACATGCCGTACCCTATTCATTAAGGGAAGCTTCTTATGGGATGGGGGCGACCAAATTACAAACGGCATTTAAAGTAGCGGTTCCTGCTGCATCATCGGGAATTATTGTATCCATAATTTTAGCGATCTCAAGAGCAATTGGCGAAACCATGATCGTGGCCATCGCTGCCGGCCAGCAACCGAGGTTGACGCTGGATCCAACAGTACCTATTGAAACTATAACAGCCTATATAGTACAAGTAAGTTTAGGAGATGTTCAGCATGGTTCTATTGAGTACAGAACCATTTTTGCTGCCGGTATTACCTTATTTGTATTTACATTTTTACTGAATACCTTGAGTTACCGTATCAGAAAAAAATACCAGGAAAAGTATGAATAGTATTCAAAAAAACAGGTTCAAAGACCAGCTATTCAAATATTGGGGAATAGCCTGTACCATGATAGGATTGGTTTTATTGACCATATTTATCGCAGATATTCTGATTGACGGGCTCCGCAGGATCGATTGGAGTTTTATCACAAATTTACCTTCAAGAAAATCAGAAAAATCGGGTATTTATACGGCCTTGATGGGTAGTATTTGGATATTATTATTAACGACATTGATCGCTTTTCCTGTAGGTGTAGCAGCAGGAGTTTATCTCGAAGAATACAGTAAAAAGAACAAATTGGCAGGATTGCTGGAAATTAATATTTCTAATTTAGCAGGGGTTCCTTCCATTATTTACGGATTATTAGGATTGGAAGTATTTGTCAGAATAATGAATCTCGGCGCCAGTGTGTTAGCCGGTAGTTTGACCTTATCTTTATTAATCCTTCCTATTATTATAGTGGCAACACGAGAAGCTATAAAGGCCGTACCAACATCTATCCGCGACGCCTCTTATGCCCTAGGGGCTTCTAAATGGCAAACCATTCAATATCAAATTTTACCGGCTGCCGGAGGGGGAATTTTAACTGGTGTTATTTTGGCATTGTCAAGAGCCGTTGGAGAAACCGCACCCTTAATTGTGGTTGGGGCATTGGCCTATGTACCCTTTGCTCCTCAGAACCCGATGGATGAATTTTCAGTATTACCCATTCAGATCTTTAACTGGATATCAAGGCCACAACATGGTTTTATTGAAAATGCCGCAGCAGCCATTATTATATTATTACTCATCACATTTGTAATGAACGGCATCGCTGTTTATTTTAGAAATAAATGGCAAAAGAAATGGAAATAATTATGGAACCAACTATAAAAAAGGAAACTTCAAAAGAGAAGCCAATCGATGCAAAGTTTATCTTGAGCATCTCGTCAAGCTCGATACAAGCTTTAGCCGAAAGGCAGAAAAAGAACCCTACCATAGAAATTCGGGATATACAAGTTTGGTATGATACTTTTAATGCCATTAAAGGCATAGACATGGACATTAAACCCAATACGGTAACTGCTTTTATCGGCCCTTCAGGTTGTGGAAAGTCAACCTTTCTGCGCCTGTTTAACCGGATGAATGATTATATCGATGGTTTTCGAATGGAAGGTAAGATCAAAGTCAACGGTAGCAATATTTACAAGAAAAAAGTCAATGTAGAAGTCCTTCGTAAAGAGATAGGCATGGTATTTCAAAAACCGAATCCGTTTCCGAAATCTATTTTCGAAAATGTGGCATACGGACTTAAAATTCAAGGTATAAAAGATAAAAATTTTATCAATAAAAGGGTTGAGAAGGCCTTAAAACAAGCCGATCTTTGGAACGAAGTTAAAGACAATCTAAAAAAATCTGCCTTGGCATTATCGGGCGGGCAACAACAACGGTTGTGTATTGCCAGGACATTAGCAGTAGAACCTTCTATTATTTTAATGGACGAACCCACCTCAGCACTGGACCCGATCTCTACCGCGAAAATTGAGGACCTTATCAGGGACCTCAAAAAGAAATACACCATCATTATTGTTACACATAATATGCAACAAGCCAGTAGGATCAGTGATTATACTGCTTTTTTCTATATTGGTGATCTGATCGAGTACGATAAAACAAAAAAGATCTTTACCAATCCTGAAAAAAAGCAAACTGAAAATTACATTACAGGCCGTTTTGGATAATAAAATAATTTACGATTATGAATACTAAACAACAACGGGAATCATTAAATCAATACGGCTTTGAAATGCTCATTTTATGCAAGTCGCAATTGGAAAAAGCAATGGAGGCATTTGTGAATCACGACGGTGATCTCGCAGAAGAAGTTATGAATATAGAAAAACGCGTTAACTCTTTGGATCTGAAAATTGAAAAAGATTGTGAAAGATTCTTAGCATTGTATAATCCGGTTGCCGTTGATCTGCGATTTATCATGGCCGTACTCAAAATAAATGGCGAATTGGAAAGAATAGCTGATCATGCTTATAATATTTCCAAATATATGGTTGAAGAAGATAAAAAAATAGCACCGCATTTATTGGAAGTATTAGAATTTAAAAAGATGCATGAAACCATAGGTTCTATGATGGATCATATTACTTTTGCCTACACCGAAAAAGATGCTAAAACTGCACGAAAAGTGTTTAAAAAGGACAAAGTGCTGGATAAGATCAACGCCAGGTCATTTCGGATCATAGAAGAAGAAATAAAGAAAGACCCTACTATTATTCAGCAAGCCTTACTTATCTTTTCTGTTATTAAAAAATTAGAGCGGGTAGGCGATCTGGTAAAAAACATCGCCGAAGAAATTATTTTTTATGTGGATGCTGAGGTATTAAAACATAAAAAGAAAAAATAAGATTCAATTCTTCTTTAAATCTGAGTTCGACTAATAAACGCTGAGTAATAAAAAAGTTACATTTATCAACTATATTATTAATAAATTGTCTCCTCGAGCATTACCAAGAGTCAAAGTATACTTTGTCTCGAAGGTAGCAAGCGCAACTTGTCGAGAGGTATTTGATTTTCAAACAATTAATTAGGTCTCGACTGTGCTCGACCTGACATCGGATATATCTTTAATTTTTGTCACATACTTAGAAACCAATTATAAAATTATACTTCACCTATATAATTTGATAACATTTCCTTAACATTAGAAACTATTTTTTAATTTAGGTTTGTAAGGTTACTTTCAACCTTAAGTTCATGGATAATATTTACTTTTTAATGATAGTCGCTTTGGCCATTTTAGCCATTGCGGATCTAGTAGTAGGCGTTAGTAATGACGCTGTTAATTTTTTAAATTCTGCCATTGGTTCAAAAGCGATTTCTTTTAGAACCATTATGATCGTTGCCAGTCTCGGTGTTGCCTTTGGTGCCGTATTTTCAAGCGGTATGATGGAAGTTGCCCGTAAAGGTATTTTTGTGCCGGGCGAGTTTTACTTTAATGAGATCATGATCATTTTTATGGCGGTTATGATCACAGATATCTTATTGCTTGACTTTTTTAATACATTGGGTATGCCAACTTCTACCACGGTATCCATTGTATTTGAGTTGTTAGGTGCTGCCGTAGCTATGGCCTTGATCAAAATTAGCGCTGATGGTGCTTCCATTGCAGAGTTAGGGAAGTATATTAATACTCAAAAAGCAACTGAAATTATCTTAGGTATTGTGGCATCGGTTGTCGTTGCATTTTCTATAGGTGCGCTTGTTCAATATGTTTCACGGTTATTATTATCTTTTAATTTTGAGAAAAAAGCGAAATGGGTAGGTGCTGTATTTGGCGGTATAGCTTTGGCAGCGATTACCTATTTTATATTTATTAAAGGGCTTAAAGGAACTGATTATTACGCTCAAATTAAACCTTTTATTGAAGGGAAAACAGTCCTGATTGTTGCCATAAGCTTCTTAGTATGGACATCGTTATCGTATGCTGTTGTTGAGTTTTTTAAAACAAATATTTATAAGTTTATCATTCTGGTTGGTACTTTTGCCTTAGCCTTAGCTTTTGCAGGAAATGACCTTGTAAACTTTATCGGTGTGCCAATTGCTGCCTGGCAATCGTATGAAGCCTGGGTGGGTTCAGGTGTACCTGCTACCGAATTTGCTATGGATGCTTTGGGTAAAAAAGTCCCTACACCAACGCTTCTTTTATTAGCAGCCGGATTAATTATGGTATTGACCTTATGGTTTTCAAGTAAAGCAAAAAAAGTGGTTAAGACTTCCTTAGATCTATCAAGTCAAGGTGAAACACAAGAACGTTTCGAACCTCATTTTTTATCGAGAAACCTGGTAAGGGGTACTATGATGCTTTCTAAATATTTTAAGATCATTATGCCGGATGTTATGCTAAATAGAATTGAAAAACAATTTGAAAAACCGGTTATTGACCTGCCAAAAGGAAGGGTTCATGAATTACCAGCTTTTGATATGGTACGTGCCGCGGTAAATTTAATGGTGGCCAGCGTATTAATTTCGATAGCAACTTCGATGAAATTACCACTATCTACAACCTATGTAACTTTTATGGTCGCGATGGGTACCTCGTTAGCGGATAGAGCCTGGGGTAGTGAGAGTGCCGTTTACAGAGTGGCAGGAGTAATGAATGTAATTGGTGGATGGTTCTTTACGGCTATTAGTGCTTTTATTGCAGCGGGTACTGTTGCCTATATAATACATTTAGGTGGTGCTACGATGATTGCAGTTTTATTATTATTTGCAGTTTTATTATTAACCAGGAATTATATAAAGCATATTAGAAAATCCAGAGAGGTTAAGGCTGAGGACAGTTTGAGTAGGGCAGAAAGTAATTCGATACATGGGGTTATTGAAGAGAGCGCCGATAATATATCTAAGGCCTTAAAAAGAATAAGTAAAATAAACAGGACTACCGTTGATGGCCTTATAAATTTAGATCTAACAAGTCTCAAAAAAGCAAAAGAAACCGTTGTTAAATTAGAGAATGAAATTGAAGATCTTCAAAATAACATTTTCTATTTTATTAAGGATCTGGATGAGTCTTATTTAGGGGCGAGTAAATTTTATATTGATATTATTGGCAGCTTACAAGATATGGCTCAATCGGCAAGTTTTATGGCCAAAGTAAGCCATAAACATGTCAACAATAATCATAAAGCACTGAAGAAAAAACAAGCCGAAGAATTAGTCGAGATCAATGAAAAGTTGGTTCATCTTTTTGGGAAAATCCGGGAAATTTTCGATTCCCGTTCATTTGATCAAATAATTCCGGACCTCATGGAAGAAAAACAAACATTGCTTGAAGATGTTCGGGAGTCAATACAAAGACAGGTAGAGCGAACCAGAACAATAGAATCGAGCCCTAAAAATACGACCTTATACTTTAGTGTCTTGTTAGAAACTAAAGATCTGATCAAAGCCAGTATGAATATTTTGAATTTGTATTACGATGAACATGATCGGTCGAAAACACTGCTGGAACAGGAAGAGGTTAAAGAAGAATAGATTCTTCGACAGGCTCAGAATGACAGTTTAGTAATAATTTCAGACAGCCTTTTTTTTTGCTCTTTGTCATTCTGTCCCGATGGCTATCGGGAGAAATGAAGAATCTCCGGTAATCAGATATCTGACTCATCGACAGGCTCAGAATGACAATTGAGTAATATTTTTCAGACTAATCTTTTTTAATTAGTATTCTCTAATAACGAATCTTTTTCACCATATAACAATTCGGCAACTTCTATTAACTTTTTAATCATATCATTTACATTGGTATAATCATTAAATAAGGAAGATGCCATTTCAGCAGTAATTAAATTTTTTCGAATTAATTTATCAATCGATTTACTACTCTGTCTGATATTTGCTTTTGCCTCTTTCTTTAACTGCGCTAATTTTTCAGCATATTCCTCAGAATTATCCGTTTTTCTGAATAAATAGATAACACGTAATACTTTGATTATTTTTTTTCTAAAGCTATCATATTCATTTAGTAAATATTTGTTATCAAGATTTAATGATAGGGTAACATTTTTATTCAATTCCCTTACATCTTTAATAATTTCAACCATCTTACGATTAGCAATTTTTATATCCGTAATTGTAGTATTCTGTTCTTTATTAAGTTCTAAAGTGTTTTGAGCTGTGGTCGCATATCGTATTATTTCGCCATAAATATTCTTTACTTTTTTATAATACAACTCTTCAACGTCTACCTGCATGTCTTCTGTAGATTTTTTAACTATTTTTTTGACTTTTTTATCAGATTTTATATCCTCCCTATGAATATTTAATCCGTGGGCAACAATTTCAAAAATGGCATTTTTATATAAATATTTCGATTCTTTTATTAAAGATGAAATAACCGAACCCGGGAATTCCAACACAGCTTCATTCAAATATTTAGGTTCATCTATATCCTTATCAACCCTTTCTTTAAAGAAACGCAATAATACCCTTTCCAATCTTTTAATAAACGGAATCATTATGAGTACTCCTAATATGTTAAAAATAGTATGGAACAGCGCCAATTTTAATGTAAAATCTGTTGCCGAAATACCAAAAACTTCAGACAAGTAATTCACCAAATTAGCTAAGGGGAAAATAAATGCCAAGGCAACTATACCTGTTATCGTATTAAATACTAAATGAGCACCGGCCAATCTTTTACCGGCAATATTAGATTTTAATGACCCTAAAACAGCAGTAATAGTAGTTCCTACATTTGCTCCAATAGCCAAGGCCAAGGCATTTTCATATTCTATTTGTCCGGCAGCTAAGGCGGTCAAAATAAGTGCCAGTGTTGCACTACTCGACTGAAGTATGGTGGTTATAACAATTCCTAATCCCGTATAGATGACAACACCTAAAAACCCGGGAACATAGTACTGTGTTAAGTCAATATATTCCTTAAAAACATCAAAGCCTTCTTTCATATAATGAATACCCAGAAAGAAAAAACCTAACCCCGCCAACACATTTCCAATTCCTTTCAATGAATTTCTTTTTTGAAAAGAAAAGATAATCCCAAAGACCAGCATTGGCATTGCAAGGGCAGAAATTTTAATTTTTAACCCAAAACCGGCCACTAACCAAGCTGTTGCCGTTGTTCCAATATTGGCTCCAAAAATTAATCCTATTCCCCCGGCTAAGCTTATTAATCCTGCACTAATAAATGAAATGGTAATTACAGAAACCAAAGAGCTCGATTGAATAAATGCAGTTACCAGGGCTCCCAGGCTGATACTTTTATACAATTTATCGGTGGCTTTCTTTAATATATTTTGAAGCGGCCCTTTTGTAAAGACTTTAAAGCCTTCTTCCAACATGATCATCCCGAAGAGTAAAATGGCAACTCCGGCAGCAATGGTTTTAAAATTAGGATTGAAATACAATACAACGGCAAGAACAACTAAGAATATTGTAAAAATTGACTTTTTAAACATTTGGTCTGGCAATAATATAAGAACAAACTTAAATAAAAATTAATAATCAGCTTCTTTCCCGATCAAGAGATAATCTTTATGTGCTTTTTTCTGCTCATCAAAAATTCTGGTGTCGACAACATAGGTTTTTGACAGTGTATCGTGCCATCCCCTGGGGATTTCTCCTAAAAAGGAGAATGGTTCAAAGGGAATAATTCTACACAAAGAACGAATTATAATAGTATCAGGGGTTGGTTTATCACCATTTTCAAGTACTACTTTTGTTTGAGTGATCAACTTTCCAACTGTTCTTTGTGAAATACTTTCGAGAATAAAATAAAAAATTAAAAAAGCAACAGATGTAATAAGTGTATCTAATAAAGGGCTTATATTTTCAAGATCGTATAAAAATTGAAGAACCATTTCGCTTCCCAATAATTCGGCTATCATTGCAGCAAAAAAAACAACTGCAATAAATATTAAATAGAATAAGATTCTATCTATAAAATAATTCGCCAGCCGTTTCGATTTGCTTGCCAGCATTTCATTTGTAACTCTAAATTCTTTATAATTTAATACTTGCATAATAATTATTTAACATGAATATATTACAATCTTTTAATTAAGGATGAGAAACTGAAACAGGCCTGCCTGTCGGCATACAGGTTCGCCTTGAATAAAAAATCCCGAAACTCTATACGGTTTCGAGATTTTTTAAAACTAACACTTAACTTCGACTTCACTTATGACGGGACTTACATTAAGACCCACACATTAAACAATCATCATCCTCGCCTTCTTTGGCGCGTTCGATCATTGCTTTGTATTCTTCGGCAGTCATTTCACTTCCTTCAGGTATCACAGCATTTACTTGTGTTTCAACTGCTACAGTTTCAGGTTTTTTAATGGTTTCCTTTTCTTTGGATACTGTAAATTGAATCGCATTCACAGCAGATTTTGTTCTTAGATAATACATTCCTGTTTTTAGGCCTGATTTCCATGCATAAAAGTGCATAGAGGTCAATTTGGCATAGTCAGGATCTAACATAAATAAGTTCAATGATTGTGATTGATCAATAAAGTATCCCCGATGTCGAGCCATATCAATAATATCTTTCATACTCATCTCCCAAACGGTTTTATACAATTCTTTTAACTCTTGTGGTATGGCTTCTATATGTTGAATAGATCCATTTGCACGCATGATCTCTTCTTTCATTGCATTATCCCAGAGACCTAATTCTACCAGGTCTTCTAATAAATGTTTATTGACTACAATAAATTCACCTGAAAGCACTCTACGGGTATAAATATTAGAAGTATAAGGCTCAAATGCTTCATTGTTCCCTAGAATCTGAGAGGTAGAAGCTGTTGGCATCGGTGCTACCAATAAAGAATTTCGTACACCATTTTTCACTACTTGCTTGCGTAATTTTTTCCAATCCCATCTTCCGCTAAGGTCATCTTCAGAGATATTCCACATATTGAATTGGAATTCTCCTTCGCTCATTGGTGAACCTTTAAACGTTGAATAGGGTTCTTTTTCTTTAGCTATTTCCATTGAAGAAGTTACCGCAGCAAAATATATAGTTTCGAAGATCTCCTGATTCAACTTCTTAGCTTCATCACATGTAAATGGCAAGCGTAAACTAATGAAAGTATCGGCTAGTCCTTGAACTCCTAAGCCAATAGGGCGGTGTCGAAAGTTTGAATTTTCGGCTTCTTTAATAGGATAAAAGTTTCTATCGATTACCGTATCTAAATTACGTGTAATTTTCTTGGTGACTTTAAATAATTTTTTATGGTCAAAGAATTTATTTCCGTCTTTATCTTCACCGATATACATGGGCAAAGCAATAGATGCGAGGTTACAAACAGCAACTTCATCTGTTGCCGTATATTCCATTATTTCAGTACACAAATTCGAGGAACGGATGGTGCCCAGATTCTTCTGATTCGATTTTCTATTTACCGAATCTTTATATAGCATATATGGATTACCTGTTTCTATTTGCGCTTCTAATATCTTCTCCCATAGCTCTCGTGCTTTTATAGTCTTACGCCCTTTACCAATTTTTTCATACCCTGTATAGAGGTTTTCAAATTCCTCTCCATAGGTATCAAATAAATGAGGACATTCATTAGGGCACATCAAGGTCCAGTCTCCATTTTCTTGCACACGTTTCATAAATAGATCGGGCACCCACATGGCATAAAATAGATCTCTTGCGCGCATTTCTTCTTTACCATGATTCTTTTTTAGATCTAAGAAATCAAAAACATCGGCATGCCAGGGTTCCATATAAATGGCAAAAGAACCTTTCCGTTTTCCTCCTCCCTGATCAACATAACGCGCTGTGTCATTATATACCTGAAGCATTGGGATAATTCCGTTAGATGTACCATTTGTTCCCCTGATATACGATCCTCTTGCCCTGATATTATGAATAGATAAGCCTATACCACCGGCTGATTGTGATATTTTAGCTGTTTGCTTTAAGGTATCATAAATTCCGTCAATACTATCGTCTTGCATTTGTAATAAAAAGCAAGAAGACATTTGTGCTTTTGGTGTACCTGCATTAAAAAGTGTAGGCGTAGCATGGGTAAACATGCGTTTAGACATCAACTCATAAGTTTCAATAGCTGCATCCAGATCTTCTTTATGAATACCAACGGAAACACGCATTAGCATATGCTGTGGACGTTCAACAATATTGCCATTAACTTTTAAAAGATAAGAACGTTCTAAGGTTTTAAATCCAAAATAATCGTAGCCAAAATCGCGATTATAAATAATAGTAGAATCTAATTTCTCTGCATTTTTTTGGATGATCTCATAGACGTCATCCGCGATCATTGGCCCTTTTTTACCCGTACGCGGATTTACATAGGTATATAAATCTGTCATTACCTCTGAAAAGGACTTTTTGGTATTCTTATGTAAATTTGAAACGGAAATACGGGCAGCCAATTTGGCATAATCAGGATGTTGTACCGTCATAGTAGCAGCTATTTCTGCAGCCAAATTATCTAGTTCAGATGTTGTTACACCGTCATATAATCCTTCTATAACGCGCATAGCTACTTTTACAGGATCAACTAATGCGTTTAATCCATAACACATTTTGCGAATCCTTGCCGTAATTTTATCGAACATTACCGGTTCTCTTTTGCCGTCTCTTTTGATTACATCCATATTTTATTGTTGGTTTGGTTGGTTGGTTATTTTTATTTTGTCATTCCTGCCTTCGCAGGAATCTTTTATTTTGAAACTTGAATATGGTTAAGTGAGATTCCCGCCTACGCGAGAATGACACACTTGTGTCAAAAATCCGCATCAAAGCTAATATCTCCGGTACCACCGGATTTAACACCGGCTTTTTGATATTCTGAAACTCTTTTTTCAAAGAAATTGGTTTTCCCTTCTAATGAGATCATTTCCATAAAATCAAACGGATTTGAAACATTATATACTTTGTCACAACCATATTCCTGCAATAACCTGTCGGTTACAAACTCCAAATACTGGGTCATCAATTTTGAATTCATGCCAATTAAACTCACCGGCAATGATTCTGTAATAAATTCACGTTCAATATTTAAAGCATCCACTAAAATTTCGGAAATGCGCTCTTTTGGCACTTTGTTCACCATGTGATTTTCATGTAAATGCACGGCAAAATCAGCATGCAGACCTTCGTCTCTGTTAATTAATTCGTTCGAAAAGGTAAGCCCGGGTAATAAGCCTCTTTTTTTCATCCAAAAGATAGAACAAAACGCCCCGGAAAAGAAAATACCTTCAACGGCAGAAAAAGCAATTAAGCGTTCCGCAAAACTCGGACTATCAACCCATTTCAAGGCCCATTCAGCTTTCTTTTTAATGGCAGGAAATACTTCAATTGCTCTAAACAATTCATCTTTTTCTACTTCATTTTTAATGTAGGTGTCAATTAATAAAGAATATACTTCTGAGTGGATATTCTCCATCATGATCTGAAACCCATAGAAAAATTTTGCTTCGGTATATTGTACTTCAGAGATGAAATTTTCGGCTAAATTTTCATTTACAATACCATCAGAAGCAGCAAAAAATGCCAGTATATGCTTTATAAAATAGCGTTCGTCGTCTGTCAATTTAGTTTCCCAATCTATAACATCCTGATGTAAATCTATTTCTTCTGCAGTCCAGAAACTGGCTTCTTGCTTTTTATACCAATCCCAAATATCATGATGTTGAATAGGGAAAATTACAAATCTGTTATCGTTGGGCTGTAAAATAGGCTCTACTTGCGACATTTTAAATTTTTTATTGAGAAATTAAATAGATAGGTCTTTTTGCCAAAACCGGATGAGACAAATATTCTCTTTTTTAATGAAAAATGAAAATCATAATTATCCACAAAACAAGGCAAGTTTTTAACAAAATTTAAAAAAAGGTGTTTTTTCTTAACAAAAACTTAACATTTAAATATTTGATTATCAATTTATTAAAAAAATCAATCAGTGTTCAATAATGGTGATTACTGGGATTTCCATTTTTCGGCGTAAAATGGAATTTGGTGTAACAAAAGTTGCGAAAAATCTGTACTACAAATTTGATGGGATTTTTTTAGAGGCCCAGGCCGAATTTTTGATCCAGATGAATAACTTTATTTTTTAACGGCTTGAATGTTATTTTTAGGTGTATTGGTTTGTCTATTTCTTTTAAGGAAAACTCGGTATAATTTGAATACGCCGATAGCATTATTTTGTTGATCACGTTATTCTTATTGTCAACTTGTTCTATTTTTTGAATGCTTACTTTCAAATCCTGATTTTGCAATTGATATTTAAACTTTTCTTTTCCAAAACCCCAATATTCACTTTTTTGGATGGGGATTTGTTTTCCTAACCAATTGATTGCTGTCGCGGAGTTAAAATCAATGTTTTTTACTACTGTACTTTGGGCTTCTTTAGTTGACAAGGTAGTTATGGAGATATCTGCTATCAAATGCAGTTCGGTGGTATTCTTTTGAGGTAAGGCCCAACTATCAAAAACTAAGCCTAGTCCAGCCGGTATTGTTCGGCTTTCGTTATAATTTATGATCGATTCGTTACGATGCCCCTTACGGATTATAGATTCTTTAACTAGTTTTTTGTATGTATTTATTTCTTCCTCATGCCTTAGTGACAGGTCATTACCGTTGTTGCCCTTAAAAGAAATTACTTTTGAGTTGGTTTTGTCAACACCTACAATATTGTCAAGACCTTTGATTAGAAAGAACAAGCGTATCCCTTTTTTTTCAAAATCATTTTCAGAAAGGGCTTTCTGTATTTCGATCCTGACAAGTTTTACTTCCTGGGCATTAACAGCAGTAGAAAACCCCAGCAAAAGTATCCATATAATTAGTTTTAAGTTTTTGAACATTTTTCAAAACATTTTATTCCTTAGATTTAAAATAATATTTGGCAGCAGCAGGCATGGTAGAAACTACTGTATGTACTTTATTTTTATAAACGGTTCTACCCCCAATTGTGTAATTCCCAATAACTTCGCTTTTAATCAAATTCCAACCGGATTTAAAATTGAGGTCATACATAATTGATTGATCAACGATTTTTTCTACTTCACCATCAAATACTTTATTTTGCTTAAATTCTTTTCTAAGATTGGCTGTACAGGCTTCTTTAACATAAACCCAGTATAGGCGGTAACCTTCATCTCCATAATTGATACAACATGGAGCTGCAAGATTATAAGTAGTACGTTCGGAGTTTCCAATAAATAATGTCCCCAATAAATGATAATCCTTAATAATGCTCAACGTAAAGCCTGGCCAGCGATAAGGTACGTCAGGATCAGAAAAAGTGACATCGGCATTGTATACTGAATGCATTTCGGGTATCAATGACTTACCTATGGGATGTGGTGTCCGGATACTATTTGGAAAATTAACAGAAACTTGTCCATCGGTACTAATTTTGCCTACAATAATGTATTTTTTGTCTATAAACTGCCCTTGAGCATCTTGTTTCCCATTACCATCGTATATGGCGATATCTACCGAACCATGTTTCCAATTGGCAAATTTGCCGTTGGTATTGCTAGCCACTTTGTTACGCCAATAAAATTCTTCCATATGCTTGGCACGCTTTATAGCATTTTCTTTTTCTGCTGCTGAGTGTTTCTTTTCATTTTCTGCTTTTTTATTAGCTTCCTGCGCTTTTATTTGCTCCATCATTTTTTTCATTTGCGGATTGTTCTGCATCATCTCCATAGCTTTTTTTTGTGCTTCTTCGGCCTGTTTTTGTTGTTCTGGTGTTAATTGAGCAAAGCCAATCATACCTATAAACAAAAATAACATCGTGATTATACATGTTAATTTTCTCATGGTTTTAAATTTTAAATGTTAAATGTTAATATTTATACTTCCACTGATGGGAAATGTTATTGTCTTATCGACCATAGGTCCACCTTCACCTGTAAAACTCATGGTGAAATTATTCCCAGATAGTTTAGCTTGTATTTCTCCTTTACGGAAAACTATATGTTTGTTTAGTCTATTATCAACGACTCTTGTTTCATCAAAGAATTTTAATTGCAACTGCTTAAGTCCGCGATTTAAATCAGGTATTTTAAAATTTCCTTCTCCCTTACTAAGTGCTTTCCGTATTTCAGGAAATTTAAACTCTACGTTAGGAAGTTGGCTTTGTAAAATCCGAAGTCTGAGGTCTTCTTCGTTTTTTATTTTACTTTTTTTCCAGTTAATATTATCATACTTATATGTTTTGCCCTCCATTGTATATGTGATGAAACCCTTGCGGGTATTTTTTATAGCCTCTTTTGTCTCTTTCGCAGACCCTACGACAGTAGTATTCGGTTCATTTTTTTCTGACTTACCCATACATGCCAAACATAATAGGGTTGATATAAAAATTAAAAAATATTTCATTTTATTAGTTTTATAGTTCTCCTCAATAGAAATTTATATCCCCATTGATATTTCTTTTGCGTTCGGTAATTGTACATTGTAATCACCATATTCATAGTCTACTGTATTTCCCTTAAAATTAAGTGCTTTCAATCGACCTCCTGAATCAAAAATGGCATGACTGCCCAATTCCTGACCTCTAAAGCCTATAAATTTAGAGCAAGGCTTCGACAGGCCACAATCATACTCTTGTTTTTTAAAATTGGTATTATTTTCAAAAGCACTCGTCTTGAATCGCATGGCCCATTCAACAATCGGAAAAAAGAAATTGCTATTGTTTGTACCAGCTATACCTTCAAAGCCTGATCCGGCAAAAGCACTCATCATCGGCAGTTTATTCATCATCCTGGATAGGTTTATTTTTACCCAACCTTGCCTGGAATTATAAGAATACATATAGCCATTCTCATCCATAAACGTATCACTTGGTGCTTGTGCAGTTTGCATTTTTAGTGCTCTGCGCTCATCGTCGTAGGTAAATACTATGGTCTTACCTTCACCGCGTATCGTAGCCTTAATGTCAGTTTTTAAAAAACTACTGGTTTGATCCGTAGAATCTGTACTATTGCCATTCGCAAACTCATCATTATCCGTTTGACCGGATTGCTCAGGATTAGAGGCATCTGAATTTTGGATGTTTGAAGTATTTCCACTTACTTTATCCTCAATGGGCTTTTTTTCTTTGCAGGAAAATACAAATAACACAAGCATAATAATACCTAATCGTTTCATATTATTTTATATTAATAGGATTCCAAATCAATTAATTCATATCCCTTGCTACTATAGTCATGATGGGTTTTCATAAAATCACAATATGACAGCCTTTTGAATTGACTGGTATTTGGATCTTTTTCCCAGATTCCTGCCCATTTTTCCTTACCATTAACTTTATATACTTCAACATCTAATAGTTTATAACCTTTCTTATTTCTTCTGTCATTAAGTTCATAAAAGTCTTTACGATCATAATTTCTATTTAAAAGGCCATCTTTACCTGTAATCCAAACCCCAGACCATTTTTGCTGACCATTTACAGACATTACTTCAATGTCTATTAATTTCTTACCTTGCTTGGCCATTTCTTTTCTTTTTTTAGCAAAGTCAGCCGTAGAAAAATTTCTCCATATCCCATTACTACCTGATGCTTTTATAAACAAACCTGCCCATTTTTTCTTATTATTAGAAGTATATGCTTCTAAATTGAATAACCTAAATCCTTTTCTTCTCATTTCATCCCATTTTTTCTTAAAACCGTTATAATCATAATTTCTAAACATTCCGTAGCCGCTTCCAGCTTCTTTAAAAATACCATCCCATACTAACTTACCCTTATGTTTAGACGCTTCAATATCAAATACCTGATAGCCTTGGCTTTTTAAAAAATTCCATTCTTTATTAAAATTAACGGTATTATATCCTGTTCTTATGACTACATCCTTATTAGTTTTTCTCCAAACTCCGATAAATTTTTTGCCAGAGCTGCCCATGACTTTTGTACATTTATCTTTTGGCCCAATATTAATAGACTTTTTCCTATCAATACCCATTTTATCTACAATTCGCCTTACAATATTCCAGGTGTCTCCATATTCTGCCGGTATCATTACCACAACTGCTATATCCTTATTAGGCATTATATACATTAGGGTTCTTAAATTACCATGAGCACCACCATGCCAAACACGAAGTGTTGAGTTTGAACCGAGGCTATTAATACCTCTTTTGTAGGTTTGAGATACCATTTTACCCTTTTTATTCTTTACCTTGTTCCCATCATCTTTCCAAAGGTTAGCGGTTGTTTTTAATAATTTTTTATCTAATATTCCATTAGCAAACTTTAGTAAGTCCTTTATGTTTGACTCCCATCCGCCACCAGGTAAAACCCACTCCTTACTATCTATTGGCTTTTCATTAATAATACCGTCCCTTTTCTTTTGAAAACCCATATAGCTTTCATTATCGGATATTTTAAGGGTAGACATTCCTAATTTATTTTTAATATTATCTCGTACCCAATTTGGATAACTTCCAGATTTTTTATCGATAACGGCTCCTAAAAGATTAAAGCCATAAGTAGTGTATAAATATTTACCTCCCGGGTCAAAATCTAATTTTGCTTTTCTAAAAATATCTGCCGCCGAATTTGCATTAAATTTATCTGAATCGGTATCGTATTTTAAACGAGATTTATTTTTATATTCGTTTTTTCTACCTTTTGTTCCTTTAGTGTAGTGATTGATACCGCTTCTATTATTGAGTAAATTTTTTATGGTTACTTTTTCTTTTTTGGTTTTATCCAGGGTTTCCTTGTTGTCTATTTTTGAAGTCCAGTAAGGGTAATGTTCAGTAACTTTATCATTTATACTAAAATCACTTTCCTTTTCAATCAATTGCAATGCAGCTATTGCTGTTATAGTTTTTGAAATAGACGCCCACCTAAAAACTGTATTATCTGTAATGGGTTTGTTACTATTTAAATCTATATAACCATATCCCTTGGTATAGTCAATTTTACCTTTTTGATACACTCCAACTGCCAATCCAGGTAAGTTTTGCCATATCATTTCTTCATAAACAATCTTATCAACATCGGTTGACCTTATTTGTGCGTTTAACAATGTTACAAGTAATAATATTAAATAGGTTATTTTATGTATCATGATTTCTCTTTTTATTTATTGTATTATTTTTCTTTTATCCTCAACTGCTCGTTCATGTTCAAAGCCATAGAAAAAATAGTTGCGATCCGTTCTGAGGTAATGCTGCCCCACAATGTCAAAGGCAGTCTTACCTCCACCAGTGGTATGTCCCAAGGGCAGGTCCACATATGCACCTTCTATTCTCGTTCCGTTTTTTTCTCCAATAAAAATTGCTGAAAACTGAGGACGGCCATGTGTTGAAGGCCTGCTGCCAACCGCATATGAAATTATTTTTCCGTCAAGGTCAAGAATATAGTGTTTCCCTACATTCGCTACTTTATACCTTCCTGACATATTTTCACGAGTATTCCCTCTACACCACGCACGGTCATCAATCGGTATTTTTGAAGGCAGGCGAGTTAATACCTGAGCGTTTTTGAAGTTGAAATTTTGAAAAGCACCAGCTCCTGTTTTTTGTAATGCCAGGCGCTGTGAGCGTCCATGTCCGCTTACTTTAAAATTCAGGTTTCCGGTTCCTTGAGCCTCTCCTTTAGGGAAATAAAAATATTTCACTTTAAGGTTACTACCATTAATTTCACCTATCCAAAGAGAAGAGAATCTACGGTCGTATCGGTCTGCAAGAGCATAGACCATTTTCCCTATTTGACGGACATAAACTAAAGAACCATCATCAGCCTTGTAGTAGCTATTGAGTTTTACGGGTTCTTTTTCTGTCATTGCATCAATTAATCCGGATGTCATTCCTGAAATGTTTTTAAATGCTCGCTCCATTTCTTCATCAGATAGTGTATTACTGCCAGGAAGTTGTGGAGATTTTTTCTGCGCATAGGACATTAAAGTTACCAATGTGAATACTATACATATTGTTATTTTTTTCATGATTTCAATTTTTATATTTTTATAAATTCTACTCTTCTATTATTTGCTTTACCTTCCGGCGATGTATTATCTGCCATGGGAACACTTTCGCCTTTCCCCTCAGTTTGTAGCCGTTCTTCATCAATACCTAGATCAATCAAAGCCGCTTTTACAGCTTCAGCCCGACGGGCAGAAAGATCTAGGTTATACTCATCTTCACCATCGCTATCGGTATGGCCTTCTATGTTAAAACTTAAATCTTCATGTTCCTGCATCATTTTGGCCACTTCATTGATCACACCCATAGACTCAGGTTTAAGTGTAGCTTGATTTACGTCGAATAAGATTCCCCGGGTAACAAACTTACCGTCTGCCATTACACGATCATATAGTTTTTTGCCGCCTTCTGCAATACGGATGTTTTTGATAGCAGATAATTCTTTGTAATGCCCATATGCGCTTATCGCAAAAGCTTTTGGTTTATACTCTAAATTAGGAATGTTCAACACTCTGTTTTCGTCTATAAAGACCTTTAAACTTCTTTTGTTGAATGCGATAGCAATATGTCTCCATACAGGCTCACCAACAGCTACCACTATTGATTGATCATAAGAAGAATACTTTTTTGCATTCCCATCATTATTACAGGACATGGCAGCGCCGTGCATATTTAATGTGATACTTCCACAATAACTTTTACCATCTTCTGAGTACCCATAATTCTTAGAGCCTGGCCAAAGATTAATACGATAATCCTGATACGTTGGCCCATGTACACGTTTAAAGAAAGCATCAAATTCTATAGTAAATACTTCCGGAAGGTATTTTTCTTCATCCATTAAAGGAGTGATTTTTGCCTTATGCAACATGTTAATGACTTTTTCTTCACCTAGTGAAGCATTTTCTGCATTGCCATTGAGCAAATCCCAACGTGAAGGAAACTCACCACTTTCTTCCTTTGTTAAATCGTCAAAGAAAATAATTTCATCCCCCGGTACAAAATTGTACTTTGACCAGAGTTTGAGGTTTTCATTTGATGTTGCATTTTCAGAATCTTCATCCAATTCCTCATTAGAATCTTTTGGGCCAGGAATTTTATCAGATTCGTTCTTTTTCTTTTTCTCCTTTTTACCTATCTTTTTACTTAACAATGTATCGATCGCTTTTTCAGTCTTTTCGGCCGTTTTTTCTTCAGTTTTTCTAATTACGGCTTCCTCGGCAGCGTCTTTAACACGTTTTTTTAATTTTTTTAATAATTGCGCTTCAGCACTTAAGCTCGATAACAGTATTACAATTAATAGTAATAGTCCTTTTAATTTCATTTGTTTAAATTTTTTATTGACATTATTCATATCTGTTTTATAGTATTCGTGATTTTTCTTTGAAAAGTTCACAATTACAGATTTGAGACCAAAATTATGTGGTGATGTCTATTTAATTTTATATAACTTTACCTAGTGACGGTATTTGTGTATAAATAGAGTTAAAAAAGATATGCTTTGTTAATGAGCTTATCAAACTATTGTTTTTACCATTGATACAATATATTGAACTAACTATACGCTAAAACTTACAGACTATGTAAATTTTATGGATTGCTTTTATTAATGTGATTATATTTGAGAAAACAAGCCAAACCCAAATGATTAAAGCTGTAATTGTAGATGATGAACTTAGTGCTGTCAAAAGCCTCACCTGGGAAGTAGAAACCTTTTGCCAGGGTATAGAAATTTGCGATAGTTTTACCGACCCCATTGAAGCAATTTCTGCCATTAATTACTTAAAACCTGATTGTGTTTTCCTGGATATAGAAATGCCTGAAATGGATGGTTTTCAATTATTAAACAGTTTAAAGTATCGAGAGTTTGATCTGATTATTACAACGGCTTTTGACAATTATGCTATACGTGCTTTTAAAGAAAGTGCCATCGATTATTTGCTTAAGCCTATTGATACAGATGACTTATTAAAATCAGTCGCTAAAATAAAAACAAATAAGGAACAAAACCTATTAGGTTTTGAGCTTAAAAAAGTTTTACAAAGTATAATTCCTAAATCGAATCAAGCTAAAATTTCAATACCACTAGCAGGAAAGACAATTTTTGTCTCACAAGAGGATATTATCTATTGTAAATCAGATGGCAATTATTGTAAAATTTATTTTAAAAATGGTAAGTCAGAAATGCTTTCTAAAAAAATCAAAGATGTTCAAGAAATTATGAACGATCCTGTTTTTTTTAGAGTGCATAACTCGTATTTAGTCAATATTAATTATATCAAAGAATTTGTTAAAAGTGACGGACAATATTTAGTCTTAGAAAACGGAACTTCAATACCGGTTTCACGTTCTAAAAAGAGCGCATTATTACAACTTCTTAGTAATTAGTCAGGCCTTTTTTTGTGGACACAAACTCTTTGCAACATATTCTAGATTTCCCCAATGAAAATGGCATTGTCGTTTTTGTTTTAGGTATTTTATTTATTTTATCAATCTATCATTTTTTATTATACTTTCAGCATAAAGACAAGTCGTATTTATATTATAGCCTTTATACAGCATTAATCTTTGTTAGCCATTTAATCGACTCTGAAAACGGTTTTATTCCTGTTTTAATAAAGCCATTTACATCTGTTTTAGATTATATTGATATAAATTTATTATGGGCATATAACATTTTGTATTTTGTATTTGCGTTTACATTTATTGATTTAAAATCATACTCAATAAAATGGCATAAATTTATATTCAGGTCTGTCTATTTTTTATTTGGCTTTACTTTATTGTTAGAAATTTTATACCTTATAACGGGTAGTGACCAAATTGTTGTGAAAGGCGATTTAATTTTTATTATACTTATTTCTCTTTTAGCTATTATAGCATACATACCTCTTTTTAAAGTAAAAAACACTCTAAAGTATTATATCATTGTTGGTTCATTAATATTATTTCTTTCTTCTTTAGCTGCAACTATAATGCACGAATTTAACTTAACTCCTAATACTGAAATAAGATATAGTATTTTTTATATAGGCATTATATTAGAAAATATATGTTTTTCATTAGGCTTAGGCCATAAGCAAAAACTCATTTTACAAGAAAAAAATGAATCACAAGAAAAGTTGATCAAACAACTTCAAGAAAATGAAAAATTACGACTTACTGCTCAAGAACAATTAAAAGAGGATATAGCTTCATTAAGTAAACAAGCAGAAACTGAAAAACTCGAAAAATTAAAAGAAAAATATGATAAGGAATTAGCAGAACTTAAAATATCTTCCCTAAGAAGCCAGATGAATCCGCACTTTATTTTCAATTCATTGAATTCCATTAAGCTTTATATCATCAATAAT
>Ga0209633_10000482_pt1 | contig 46124 bp, 42 predicted proteins | sample Cruoilmetagenom1_FD_187290 | JGI IMG/M metagenome (GOLD analysis project Ga0209633, IMG submission 187290) | Oil polluted marine microbial communities from Coal Oil Point, Santa Barbara, California, USA - Sample 1 (SPAdes) (version 2) | ecosystem: Environmental > Aquatic > Marine > Oil seeps ... | reverse complement strand
TGGAAAAATTAGAAAATATACCAAAAATAAACTCTCATTCCCAACGGATGAAGCTGTTATGAAATCCGTCTTTTTAGCTTTAAGAGAAAGTACTAAAAAGTGGACAATGCCTATTAGAAATTGGGGGATTATACTAAACCAATTTTTAGCTATATTTGAAAACAGGATTAAACTATAAATAATTTAACCCTGAGTTTTTAAACTTACACAGTTTTTAGGATAGTGTCTTTTTTAATTCAAGTAGTTAGTCTAATTTTAGTAACTTAACATGCTAAAATTTTTTAACTATGAATAAAAATAAAGTTTTTGCTATCTCAGCAGTTTTATTAATAATTTTAGGTGTTGCAATGATTTATATTGGAGGCTTTTATGCTCCAAAAGTTATGTTGCCACCAATTATAACAGGTGTTGGATTTTTTATTATTGCTTGGGTTTTTAATGCACTTAAAAGTTAAGAAATCCACAAACAGTCTATAGCATCAGTTAACATATGATATAGTAATGCTATTGCTATAATTCTTGTTTTTTTAGGAATTAGCAATAAAAAATAACCTAAAATTGCATAATAAGTATGTAATGGATGAAAATTAATACTGCATCGGTTTGCATCAAAAAAGGGCTTTGCAAATATATGGTCTACATCAACCAACATAGTTAATAAAAAAATAATCCAAACTTTTTTCCAGTATGGCTTAAAAAAAATATAAGCAATAATTCCTGGAACTAAAAAATGCATTCCATAATGCATTATAAATCTGGTATATTCCAAAGATTAAAATATGAGATTTTGGTTTTCCAAGTAATTTAGAGCGTTAGATCCTTCCATAAATAATAAATCTAAAATACTTAAATTGGAAATGAAACCGTGATTTTGTTCAAATACTTGAATATAACGTTCTAATTTATAAGTTTTTTTATTTTTATCTATTGCTAAATTTCTTAAATCTAAAAAATCTGTTTCCATTATATAATTTTCAGATTTCTTATAAGGAATTTCTAGTTGTAAAGCAGCCATTATTAATAGGTGACATTCTAAATTTAAATCCAATAAAAAGGGAACTTTTTTTTCAAATAAAGGAAGCAAATCATCTATATAAAATTCAAAAAAAGGAGACGAACTATAAGCAGTTTTTAAGGATTTTAGGTGTTGTTTTTGCCAATTATCTTTATAATCTATTTTAACATCTTTTGTTTTTTGTTTTACGCCTTTTTGGTGCTGAACAGGCACATTTAATAAATGTTTTCCGTTTGCAGTATTTATATAACAACGATTTCTGTAGGTTTGTTTTTGATAGTTATCCTCTACTTCAAAAATAATTTGATTAGACTTAGCAATAGCTACATACTGAGCAATAGTTGAAAAATACGTTGGCTGAATTAAAACAGAATTCAAATTAAGATTCTTTTTTTCGTTTTCTATAATAACTAAATCCAAACCAAAGTGCTAATACTCCTAAAAATGGATATAAATAGGAAACAGGTTCTCCACTTCCATTTACTGTTGTAAAAATACGTTTCCATCTAATTTTATTAACCAAACCTTTTCCGTTAGTATCCCAACTAAACCAAATAAACACGGGTTTACCTACAATATGGTCAAAAGGAACATAACCCCAAAAACGTGCATCTTCTGAATTGTCACGGTTGTCACCCATCATCCAATAATAATTTTGTTTAAAAGTATAGGTGGTTGCTAATTTTCCATTGATAAAAATTTCATCACCGTTAACGGTTAAATTATTGTGTTCATAAACTTCAATAATTCGTTTATAAAATGGTAATGTTTTTAAATTAAGTTCTACTGTTTTTCCAGCTTTAGGTATATAAATTGGGCCATAATTATCTATGGACCAAGGATATAGTGGACTATGTGGAAAAATAGATTTATCGTAAGTTCCTTTTGGTTCAATCTGTTTTGTTACACTTTTTATTAACGGATTGTTAGCTAGTTTTTTAGCGTTTTTATCAGTTAAATTAAGCATATAATAATCTCCTTGAAAACTTCCTTCAGTAACATTATATCTTTTTAAAGTAGCTGCGCTAAGTTGTTGTCCGTCAGTTACCACTTTATTTATATATTGTGGTTTGGCTCTATCTGGTAATACCGTTTGCTTGCCATCAATAAAAATATAGCCGTTTTTAATTTCTAAGGTATCCCCAGGAATACCTACACAACGTTTTACATAATTTGATTTTTTATCAATTGGCTTATCCACATGAATTTTAGAATGGTCTCTAAAAAACCGAACGGTATCTGCAGGCCAATTAAATACTACAATCTCATTTCGTTTTATATCCTCAAATCCAGGCAACCTAAAATAAGGTAATTGAGGTTTGTTTAAATACGATCTTATTTTTATCAATGGCAATGTATCATGTACCATAGGAGCAGCAGCAACCGTCATAGGTGTACGTGCCCCATAATGAAATTTGCTTACGAATAAAAAGTCCCCTACTAAAAGAGTTTTTTCTAAAGAAGAGGTGGGAATAGTATATGGTTGCATAAAATAAGTATGTACCAAAGTTGCTGCTACAATAGCAAAAACAATGGAACTTACCCATTCTCCCCATTCTGTTCTACTTTTTAAACTTCTATTTTCAATGTAATTAACTTCGGCAACATAGTTTAAATAAAAATTATAAAAACCAAGTAGCACAATTGATAAAATAGTATCTATACTTTTATTTTTACCAAAACTTCGACTGGTTTCAACCCAAATTACTGGGAACATTAACAAATTTATAATAGGAATAAATAGTAAAAATACCCACCAAACAGGTCGGTTTATAATACGCATTAAAACCACCGCATTATAAATTGGAACGATTGCTTGCCAAGATTTTTTACCTGCTTTTTTATATAATTTCCAAGTTCCTAAAAAGTGAATTACTTGAATTATTAAGAAAAATATAAACCATTGAGTCATTGTCATAATTGGTAATTTTAAATATTATTTTAAGTCTAAAACGTCTTTCATTGTGTAAACTCCTTTTTTATTAACAAGCCATTCAGCAGCTACAATAGCTCCTAGAGCAAAACCCTCTCTGCTATGTGCAGTATGTTTAATTTCTATCGTATCCACATTTGATTGATAAGAAACTGTATGCGTGCCAGGTACATCTGGAATACGTTTTGCTATTATAGGTAGCTCATTTGGATTAGTTGTTACATTTAATGCCCAACTTTGTTTAGTAGTGTTTTTTATAATATCTTCAGCCAAAGTTATTGCTGTGCCACTTGGGGCATCTAATTTTTTTGTGTGATGAATTTCTTCTAAGGAAATAGTATACTGATTTAAATTTTGCATCATTTTTGCTAAATTTATATTTAATTCAAAGAAGATGTTAACTCCTAAACTAAAATTACTGGCATAAATAAACGCTCCATTTTTTTGTTTACATAAGGCTACAATTTCATCATATTGTTTTAACCAACCAGTAGTCCCACTAATTACAGGAACATTATTTTTTATACAATTTTTAATATTATTAAAAGCTGCGGTTGGAATACTAAAATCAATAGCAATATCTACATTAGAAAGATTGTAATTTAAGTCATCTTTATCCACTTTCAGTACAATTTCATGACCTCGATCAACTGCAAGTTTTTCAATGGTTTTACCCATTTTTCCATAACCTAGTAATGCAATTTTCATATTTAGAATTTAAAATTTATTTGAGCACCAACAATAGTTTTATTTGAATTAAAACGCTTTATTAATTTAGGATTCACAGATAATTTATTATCTACATTATATTGTAACAAATGTGCATTTGTACTTGCTTCAACTATTTGTAAAACATATAAACCAACCGTTACTAAAAGAGATAAATCTCTATCTTTTCTATACGATTTTTGGGCAGAAATTAATGCATCTTTAGTTAAAAAAGGATTCCCATTAGTACCATCAAATTCGTCTGGTTTATCCGCAATTCTATGTTTGTAAGCTTCTCTAACTCTGTTATAATTGGTATTATTAGCGCTATAAAAGTAAATTCCAGAACCTAAAGCGGCATATACAAAAGGAATTTTCCAATATTTTTTGTTGTATGCTTGTCCTAATCCAGGTAAAATAGCGGAATAAAAAGCTGCTTTTGCTGGAGACAATGGGTTGTATATATAATTGTTATCTACAATAGTATCTTTAAGCATACCATTACTTTTCTTTTGAGCGTAACTTTGAAATGCAAAAAGCAAGCAAATGAATATAAAAATATGGAAGAACTTAAAACTCACTATTGTAATAGTTTTTTTATTCTGTTAAAATCTTCTTCTGAATGAAAAGGGATAATTATTTTTCCTTTGTCTTTTCCAGCTAATTTTACATCAATTTTATGTCCAAAATAATCGCTTATTGTTCTTAATCCTTTGGAAATAAACTTTGGAATTTCGGTTTTTTCATTTACTTTTTTTTGTTGAGGTTGGTTTCTTTCTTTTAAGTTTTTTACTAATTGTTCTGTTTGACGAACAGATAATTTTTGTTGTATTATTTTTTCATAAATTGCTAATTGTTCCTCAGAATTTTCAATATTTATTAATGCTCTACCGTGCCCCATAGATAAAAATCCGTCACGCATTCCTGTTTGAATAATTGAATCTAATTTTAGCAATCGCAAATAATTACTAATGGTGGAACGTTTTTTACCAACACGCTTACTCATTTCTTCTTGAGTTAAATCAATTTCTTCAATTAAACGTTGGTAAGTCAAAGCCACTTCAATAGGATCTAAATCTTTACGTTGAATATTTTCTACCAATGCCATTTCAAGCATTTCTTGGTCATTTGCCAATCTGATATAAGCGGGTATAGTAGTATTTCCAATTAATTTTGAAGCTCTAAAACGGCGTTCCCCTGAAACTAATTGAAAGGTGTTATTTTTAGCTTTTCTTAAAGTAATCGGTTGAATAACACCAAGTTCTTTAATGGAACTTGCTAATTCTCTAAGGGCTTCTTCATTAAAGTAAGTTCTTGGCTGGTAAGGATTTACTTCAATAGTATTTAGGTCAATTTCAATGATGCTTCCAACAACTTTATCGGCATTTTTATCATTTGCAGAATTTATAGCAGCATTAGAATCGTTTAATAAAGCAGATAATCCTCTCCCTAAAGCTTGTTTTTTAGTTGCTTTTGCCATGTTACTTGTTGTTTTTAAGAATTTCGTTGGCTAAGTTAATATAATTTACGGCACCTCTACTTGTAGCATCATAGGCAATTATACTTTCGCCATAACTTGGCGCTTCACTAAGTCTAACATTTCGCTGAATAATGGTTTTAAACACCATGTTTTGGAAATGTTTTTTAACTTCTTCTACTACCTGGTTTGATAATCGTAAACGTGAATCGTACATCGTTAATAATAATCCTTCAATATCTAATTCGGCATTATGAATGTTTTGAACACTTTTTATGGTATTTAATAATTTACCTAATCCTTCTAAAGCAAAATATTCACATTGTATAGGAATAATTACAGCATCAGAAGCTACTAATGCATTTAAAGTTATTAATCCAAGTGAAGGAGCACAATCAATTAAAATATAATCATAATCATTTTTAATTTCTTGTAAGGATTCTTTCAGCATATATTCTCGATTGTTTTTGTCAACCAATTCAATTTCAATAGCAACTAAATCAATATGCGCTGGAATAATATCTACGTTAGGAGAATTGGTTGCCATTATAGCTTCCGATGCAGAAATGGCATGTTCTAGTAATTGATAGCTTCCAAGTTCAACTTCTTCAACATTTATACCTAAGGCAGAGGAAGCATTAGCTTGAGGATCAGCATCAATTAATAATATTTTTTTTTCTAAAATACCTAAGGCTGCAGCTAAATTTACTGTTGTTGTGGTTTTTCCAACGCCTCCTTTTTGATTGGCAATTGCAATAATTTTTCCCATTAAAAATAATAAATTATTAGTAAGATGTAAAAATACAATTATTTGCCGTTTTTAAAAGATAATAATGTTAACATACCCTTAAAAAAACAAAAGAGGTTGAGGTTTCAACCTCTTTGACTTTAACCTAATTTTTAAATGGAATATTTTCTAAAATTGTTAATAAAAATTTCCAAAATTTTTGAGAAGATTTTATGTTTGCTCTTTCATCAGGAGAGTGTGCACCTTGTATGGTTGGTCCAAATGAAATCATATCCATGTCAGGATAATTGGTTCCTAAAATTCCACATTCTAAACCTGCGTGGCAAGCCATAATACCAGGTTTGCTATTAAATAATTTTTCATAGGTTTTGCTTAACAAACCTAAAATAGGAGAATTAACATTAGGTTTCCATCCAGGATAAGAACCAGATAAAGTAACTTTATAACCAGCTAACTCAAAGGTTGATTTTAAGGTATTTGCTAAATCAAACTTAGAAGATTCAACGGAAGAACGTGTTAAGCATAAAATGGTAATACTACCATCTTTAACAGTAATACGAGCAACATTATTAGAAGTTTCAACCAAACCTTCCATATCATTACTCATTCTGTAAACACCATTATGTGCTGCATAAATTGAAGCTATTAAAGCGTTTTGACTAATTAAAGTCATTACTTTTTTAGGGCTTTCAGTTTCTGTGATTTCAATGGTTAAGTTTGGGTCAACGGTTTTTAATTCGTCTTTTATTTCTTTAGAAATTCGTCTTATTGTTTTTAAAAAACTAGCTTTTGAAGCGTTATAAACTGACAATTTTGTGAAACTTTCTCTTGGAATTGCATTACGTAAACTTCCCCCACTTATTTCAGAAACACGAGCCAAATCTTGAACAGCATATAAAATACGGTTCATAATTTTGTTAGCATTTCCTAGTCCTTTATGAATATCCATGCCAGAATGACCACCATTTAATCCAGTTACAGAAATGGTATAACCAATGCTATTTACAGGTGAACTTACTTCGTGATAATCATTTTCAACAGTAATATCAATTCCTCCAGCGCATCCGATATCAATTTCATCATCTTCTTCTGTATCTAAATTCAATAAAATTTCACCATTTAAATAACCAGCTTGCAATCCCATTGCACCCGTCATTCCTGTTTCTTCATCTATAGTAAATAATGCTTCTAGTGCAGGATGTAAAATTTCAGAAGATTCTAAAATACTCATAATTGCAGCAACTCCTAGTCCGTTATCTGCTCCTAAAGTTGTTCCTTCGGCTCGTACCCATTCGCCATCTACCTTCATTTTAATGCCATCGGTATCAAAATTAAAATCGGTATCCGAATTTTTTTGGTGAACCATATCTAAATGACTTTGTAATACCACAGCTTTACGGTTTTCCATTCCTTTAGAAGCAGGCTTTTTTATGATGACATTCCCTATTGAATCTACAATAGTTTCTAATTGCAATTTATTACCAAAATCGACCATAAATTGTCGAACTCTTTCTTCTTTTTTTGAACCTCTTGGAACCGCATTTAAATCGGCAAAATTATTCCATAATTCTTTAGGTTCTAAGGCTCTTACTTCTTTACTCATAATTTTGTTAAATTAGGTGTTTATCTTATTTCTATAATAGTTTTGTTTAATGGTTTTCGTACTTTTTTAAGTCCGTTCATTATATCATCTTCAGCTCTATAGCCAACAGGCAATAGCAATACAGATTTTAGGTTTTTTTCTGATAAATTTAATAGTTCATCAACTTTTTCAGGGATGAAACCTTCCATAGGACAGGAATCTATTTTTTCAACGGCACATACAGTTAACAAATTTCCTAAAACAATATAGGTTTGAAAAATAGCGGATTGTTCAATTTCTTCAAGAGATTTGTTTTTATACATATCAATTAACTGCTTTCTAAAGTCAGAAATGACGGCTTCTTTAGTGCCTCTAATTTCTTTTTCTAAATCAAAATAGGCATTAATGTCATCTGTGGTAGTATTTTTTTCAATACAGATAGCTAAAACATGAGATGCTTGTGCAACTTGTTCTTGATAAAAACACAAAGGGATTAATTTTTCTTTTAACTCTTGATTAGTAATAATAACTAATTTAATAGGTTGTAAACCAAAGGATGTGGCTGTTAAATTAAAAGCTTGTTTTAAGGTATTTATTTGTGCTGAAGAAAGTTTTTTTGAGCTGTCAAACTTTTTAGTTGCATAGCGCCAAGTTAAGCTATCTATAATGTTCATCTATTGTCATTTTAATAAATACAAAATTAAGTTAATTTTAGATAAAAATAGTTAAAATTAGGCGGCAATTTTTATAACTAAAAGTTAATTTTTATCTTTCAGAAGTTAAAAAAGTTATGAAAGAAAATTTATTGCATTTTATTTGGAAACTGAAATTGTTTTCAAGTAATAAACTTACTACCAGTAGCGGAAATAAAATTGAAATTATTTCAGTTGGAACGCATAATCATAATTCAGGACCCGATTTTTTAAATGCTAAATTGATAATAAATAATCAGCTTTGGGTTGGTAATGTTGAAATTCATGTGCTTGCATCTGATTGGTATGCTCATCACCACGAAAAAGATACTAATTATAATGCAGTTATTTTACATGTAGTTTGGGAACATGATATGGATGTTTTTAGAAATACCAATGAAGCAATTGAAACATTAGTTTTAAAGAATTTTATCAATAAAAAAGTAATAGTTAATTATGCAGCACTTTTTGATTCTAAAACGAAATGGATTAATTGTGAAAATGAACTTAACTTTATTGATGATTTTCTAAAAAATAAATGGTTAGAACGATTATATTTTGATCGATTAGAACAAAAATCGTTACAAATAAATACTATTTTAAAAGGGACAAATAACAATTGGGAAGCAACTTTATTTATTTTATTAGCTCAAAACTTTGGATTAAAAATAAATGCAAATGCTTTTTTGCAATTTGCTACTTCTTTTGATTTTTCGATTGTTAGAAAAATAGCAGGGAATCCTTCTCAAATGGAAGCATTGTTTTTTGGACAAGCTAGTCTATTAGATGGAAATAAAGAGTCGGTTTATTTTAAAAAATTACAAGAAGAATATAAGTATATTGTTCATAAATTTAAATTAGAAAAGATTCCAGAAAAATCAATGCAATTTTTTAGGTTGCGACCTGTAAATTTTCCAACAATTCGTTTGGCTCAACTGGCAATATTATTTTCAAAATATCAGAACTTGTTTTCGAAAATTATGGTAACAACTTCTTTAGATGGTTTTTATACCTTGTTTTCAATTCAATCTTCTGAATTTTGGGAAACCCATTACACATTTGAAACAGCATCAAAAAAAAGCACAAAAAAGTTAACAAAATCATTTATTGATTTATTATTGATAAATACAATTATACCGCTAAAATATAGTTATTTAAGGTTTATAGGGGAAATTGAATTTGATGAAATTTTAGATTTAATTAGCGCAATTAAACCAGAAAAGAACACTATAATTTCAAAGTATGATGAATTAAAACTAACAAGTAAAAATGCTTTTGAGACTCAAGCTTTATTACAATTAAAAAATAATTATTGTAATCATAAATTATGTTTGCAATGTGCTATTGGAAAAGAAATTCTCAGGCATTAACTTCATAATAGTCTTTTACCCAAGCTACTTTCTGATTTTCAGTTAGCTGTTTTGTAGTATGAATTCCTTCTAGTTTTTGAGTTAATTCTCGGTTTAAGAAAATTTCTTTTTCTAACAGGTTTTTCATGTTTGAAGGACCAAAAATTACCACTTTATTAAACTTTAAGATTTCTTTTATGATAGCTTTTAAAAATATTGCAATTTGTTCATTATGCCTATTTTCTTTATTTTTTTCATAAGTAAGATATTGATTCCCAAATCTTCCAAATTTTTTTGTTTCACCCTGAATACGTTCTCTAGTTTCAACGTTTGAAATTATGGTTTTTATAGTAGATTTACCATTCATTATTTTTATAATAATGGCTTGTTTAGTGTCAATCCAAATTCCTGCGTTTATATTCATCTATAATAATTTTAAAGTTATAAGCTTTGGAGCTGTTGACGATATTAAACTTGTTTAAAGTTACGAATTTTAATTAAAATGAAAAGAGGCTATCTGAAATGTGCTATTCTGAATGAAAATGAAGAATCTCAAAATAATCAAATTACTGATAATTAGATAAATAAGATTTTTCGACTGCGCTCAAAATGACAATTAAAAGATTTTTCAGACAACCTCTTTCAAATTCAAAAAATCATAATTATTAAAAGCAATACTTGTTTTCAGTAATTACTTTATCCGCAATAATTTTCCTTAAATTAATAACATTAGGGAAATTGGCGTATTTGGTAAACCGTTTTAAGCCCATTAACATCATACGTTGTTCATCACCTTCTGTGAATGAATACAAAGCTTCTTTACCCTTCATATTTATTTTTTCAACTGCATTAAATAAATTTAGTTTAGCCATCGCAATTTGCGCCTCACAAGCTTCTTCTGAAGTTTTATTTACTAATTTCTCTGTTTTTAATAAGGCAGATTCTGCCATATAAATTTCAATCATCATTTCGGCAGCAGCCATCACTAATTGTTGATGTTCAGCAAGTTTAGTGGTGTATTTTTGAACTGCTGAACCCGCAATCATTAAAAATGCTTTTTTTAGTTTTCCTAAAATTTCTTTTTCTTCTGTAAATAATATATCATAATCAGGAGTATCAAAAGAAGGTATAGCCATTAAATCATTAGCAACAGCCATTGCAGGAGTCATTAAATCAATTTGACCCTTAAGAGCTTTTTTAAGCAACATACTAACAGAAAGCAATCGGTTAATTTCATTAGTTCCTTCATAAATTCTTGCAATACGAGCATCACGCCAAGCTGATTCCATTGGGGTATCTTCAGAAAAGCCCATTCCACCAAAAATTTGAATGCCTTCATCAGCAACAAATTGAATTGCCTCAGAACCGTACACTTTTAATAATGCACACTCGATAGCAAATTCTTCAACGCCTTTTAATTCCGCTTCTTGGTGTGATAACCCACTTGCATTTAATTCATCAATTTTATTTTGAATATCTTTAGCTGCTCTATAATTTGCTGCGGAACTGCAATAGATTTTTGTTGCCATTTCAGCTAATTTGTATTTTATAGCACCAAATTGAGCAATAGGAGTTTTAAATTGTACACGCTCATTAGCGTATTTTACAGATTCTGTAATAGCTCTTCTACCAGCATCAGAACAAGCAACACTTAATTTAATACGACCAACATTTAAAGAATTTAAAGCAATTTTAAATCCTTCTCCTCGGCTAGCCAACATATTTTCAACAGGGACTTTAGTATCGTTGAAAAATACTTGACGTGTTGAGGAAGCTCTAATTCCTAATTTGTGTTCCTCTTCACCTAAAGTAATTCCGTTAGGATTGTTAGCATCGTATTCCACAATAAATGAAGTAATATTTTTATCATCTTCAATACGAGCAAAAACAATCATTAAACTACAAAAACCAGCATTACTAATCCACATTTTTTGACCAGTAATATTATAGTATTTTCCATCTTCAGATAAAACAGCTTTGGTTTTTCCAGAATTGGCATCACTACCGGCTCCTGGTTCCGTTAAACAATAGGATCCAAACCATTCGCCACTTGCTAATTTTGGTATGTATTTTTGTTTTTGTTCTTCAGTTCCGTACAATAAAATTGGCATAGTGCCAATACCTGTATGAGCCCCGTATGCTGTTGATAAAGAGCCGGAAGCTCCAGAGATATAATCGCAAACCAGCATAGTAGAAACAAAACCCATTCCCATCCCTCCATATTCTTCAGGAACAGAAACTCCTAACAGACCCATTTCACCTGCTTTAGTCATTATTTCTCTAGTAAAAGCATAATCTTTTTGCTCAAAGCGATCTTTAAATGGCCAAACTTCTCTATCTATAAAATCGATGATAGATTCTTTCATCATTTGTTGTTCTTCAGAAAATTCTTCTGTGATAAAAACTGAATCACTAGTGGTTTCTTTTATTAAAAATTCACCACCTTTAATATGTGTACTCATTGCTTATTTTTTATATAGTTATGTTTTAGTTTAAAAATTCGTAAATACCTGCAGCACCTTGACCAGTACCAACACACATAGTTACAATTCCGTATTTGTTTTTTCTTCTGCGCATTTCGTTAAAAAGTTGTACAGATAATTTTGCACCAGTACATCCAAGTGGATGACCTAGAGCAATAGCTCCACCGTTGACATTTACAATATCAGGATTCAATTCTAATCCTCTAATTACGGCTAAAGATTGTGAAGCAAAAGCTTCATTTAACTCTATTAAATCAATATCTTTTAGAGTTAATCCAGCTTGTTTTAATGCTTTAGGTACTGCATACATTGGTCCAATGCCCATAATACTTGGTTCAACACCAACAGGTGCATAAGCAACTAAACGTGCAATAGGTTCTAAATTTAATTCTTTAACCATAGCTTCGCTCATCACTAATACAAAAGATGCACCATCACTCATTTGCGAAGAATTACCTGCGGTTACACTACCACCTTGAGCAAAAACAGGACGTAATTTAGCTAAGGCTTCAACAGAAGTTCCTGCACGTGGTCCTTCATCAGTATCTACCACATAACTTTTTTCTTTACGCTTTCCGTTGGAATCTATGTAAGTTTGATTAACCGTGATAGGAACAATATCATCTTTAAAGGTACCTTCTTTAATAGCTTTTAATGCTCTTTGATGCGAATTAAAAGAAAAAGCATCTTGGTCTTCACGAGATACATTATATTTATTAGCAACTGCTTCAGCTGTAGTTCCCATTCCCCAATAATAATCTTCGTGACCAGCTTTTACAATGTCATAATTTAATTCTGGTTTGTAACCACCCATGGGTACAGAGCTCATACTTTCGGTACCTCCTGCAATAATACAATCGGCCATACCTGCAGAAATTTTAGCAGATGCCATTGCAATAGTTTCTATTCCGGATGAACAAAAGCGGTTAACAGTTACCCCTGGAATATCAACAGATTTTAATCCCATTAATGAAATTAAACGACCCATATTTAAACCTTGTGAACCTTCTGGCATAGCACAACCCACCATAACATCATCAATTCTTGAGATATTGAGTTGAGGTACTTGTTTTAATAAATATTGAATGGTTTCCACTGCTAAATCGTCAGATCTTTTAAATCTGAACACACCTCTAGGTGCTTTTCCTACTGCAGTTCTATATCCTTTTACTATATATGCTGTTTTCATGTTCTTAATTTCTTAATGGTTTACCTGTTTTTAAAGTATGCTCAATACGTTGTAATGTTTTTTTCTCTGTTAGTAAGGAAAGAAAAGCTTCACGTTCTAAATCGAGTAAATATTGTTCGGAAACAAAAGTAGGTTCTGATAAATCTCCACCAGACATTACATAGGCAATTTTATTACCAATTAATTTGTCATGCTCTGAAATGTAAAAACCTTTTTCCATCGCATCGGTCCCAACTAAAAACATTCCTAAGGATTGTTTTCCAAGAACTTTAACTTTTTGAGGAGTAGGTTGTGTGTAACCATCTTTTACCATTTGTAATGCATAACGTTTGGCAGTTGCAATTTGACGATCTCTATTTACAACCACTAAATCTTTTCCAGATTTAAGAATATCTAAATCAAATGCTTCATAAGCGGAAGTACTTACTTTTGCCATAGCAATTGCTAAAAAGTGTTCTCTTAATCTGTTAAGTTGAACATCCCCAGTTTTAAATGTTTCAGCTGCACGTAACGTCATTTCTTTAGTTCCTGCTCCACCAGGTAATAATCCAACTCCAAATTCCACTAAACCTATATACGATTCGGCTGCGGCAACAACTTTATCGGCATGTAGCGTCATTTCACAACCACCACCAAGCGTCATTCCATGTGGAGCGACAATAGTTGGTACACTAGAATAACGTAAGCGCATTACGGTATCTTGGAATGATTTAATTGCAAATCCTAATTCATCATATTCTTGTTCAACAGCACTCATAAATACCATTGCTAAATTAGCACCAACGGAAAAATTAGCACCTTGATTACCAATAATTACACCTTCATATTTTTTTTCTGCTAAATCAATTCCTTTATTAATTGCTTGAATTACACCACCTCCAATAGTGTTCATTTTAGAACGGAATTCAACATTTAAAATTCCATCGCCTAAATGTTGAATAGCAGCATCAGAATTGCTCCAAATAGTTTTTGCTTCTCTAATATTATTAAGGATAATAAAACTATCTTGTCCAGGTATTTTTTCTATGGATTTAGATGGAATAGCATAGTAGTATTTTGCACCATCTTTTACAGTATAAAAACTTTTAGTACCATTTTCAAGCATTTCGGTTACCCAAGTTGCAATAGGTAAATTTTCACTTTTCATTAATTCAATTCCGGCTTTAACGCCAATAGCATCCCAAATTTCGAAAGGTCCGTGTTCCCAACCAAAACCAGCTTTCATAGCATCGTCTAATCGATATAATTCATCAGAAATTTCTGGAATACGGTTTTGAACATAACCAAACATAGCGGCAAAACTTTTTCGGTAAAATTCACCGGCTTTGTCTTTTCCTTTAACCAAAACTTTAAAACGATCAATTACGTTATCAACAGTTTTTGTCATTTCTAAAGTTGCAAATTTGGCTTTTTTATTTGGGCGATATTCTAAAGTATCTAGATCTAAAGAGAGAATGTTTTTTTTACCATTTTCAACTACTTTTTTGTAAAATCCTTGTTTGGTTTTGCTTCCTAACCATTTGTTTTCTATCATTTTATTGATAAAATCAGGAAGCTTAAAAATGTCGTGAGATTCATCATTAGGGCAGTTTTCATACAATCCGTTAGCTACATGAACTAAAGTATCTAAACCAACCACATCAACAGTTCTAAAAGTTGCAGATTTCGGTCGACCAATAACTGGACCAGTTAGTTTATCAACTTCTTCAATAGTTAAACCCAATTCTTTTACGTGATGGAATAAACTCATAATACCAAAAATTCCAACTCTATTTCCAATAAATGCTGGTGTGTCTTTTGCTAGAACTGAAGTTTTTCCTAAGAATTTTTCGCCGTACATCATTAAGAAATCAGTAACTTCTTGCTTACAATTTGGACCTGGAACTACTTCAAATAATTTTAAATAACGTGGTGGATTAAAAAAGTGAGTAACCGCAAAATGTTGTTGAAAATCTTCACTTCTTCCTTGGTTCATAAACTGAATAGGAATACCTGATGTGTTTGATGAAACTAAAGTTCCTGGTTTACGATATTTTTCAATTTTTTCAAAGACCTGTTGTTTAATATCTAACCGTTCAACAACCACTTCAATAATCCAATCTACATCTTTAACTTTAGATAAATCATCATCTAAATTTCCTGTAGTAATTCTACTAGCAAACTTTTGATTATAGATAGGTGAGGGCTTCGACTTTAAAGAAGCTTTTAGACTATCATTTACAATTCTATTGCGTACAATTTTATCATTTAGCGTTAATCCTTTTGATTTTTCTACTTCATTTAATTCCCTAGGAATAATATCAAGAAGTAAAACCTCAACACCAATGTTTGCAAAATGACACGCAATTCCTGATCCCATAATTCCGGAACCGATTACTGCTACTTTTTTTATTGGTCTTTTCATTTGTTTATATTGAATTATGTTTGTTAATTTTTAAAAATTTGTTTTGTATTGATTAAATAATTGATAATCTCAGTTACTTCGCAAAAATGAGCTAATTGTTCTTTTGATACATGTTGTTTTACGGTCTCATTAAATTGTAGCACATGTTCTTTAGAAATTTCACGTTTTTCTTTTCCAAATTCAGTAAGTTTAATTAAAACTCCTCTACCATCATTTGGGTTTTTCTCTCTATAAATTTGACCATTATCTTCCATTTTTTTTAAAATTCGAGATAAACTAGTAGGTTCCATGCCCATTTGTGGCCCTAATGCTGTTGATGGAGTTCCATGTTTACTATCAATATTCAATATAACAAAAGCCATAGACATAGTGCTATTATGTTTTGCAGCTTGTTCATTATACATTTTAGCAACCGCTTGCCAAGTGGCTCTTAAAACGTGATCGATTGTATTATTTTTTCGCATTCTCAAATATATAAAAAAATACTATGCATGCATAATAGAATAATAAAATATTTTGTTAAATTATTTTACTTGTTTTTTATAAAAAAAAGAGATAAGTTTAAAACATTATATAAAATTTTGAATATTATGAAAACAAAAGAGGTTATAGGTAAGATTATTAAACAAGAAAATATTTCAACCATTGATGTAAACAAATTACCAAATACATTTGTAATTAATGTTCCTGATCCATATAAATCATACTATAGTAGGTTTACTCATATTAATAAACCTTCTTCCATAATATTTGTTACCAAAACACCAAACTCCTTTGAAAACATTTTGCGAACCACTAAAAAAATTAATGATATCCATAATATAGATTTGGTAGCTGCAAAGTGTGAAGTTTCTATCAATAGTAGGAAAATTCATGGAATCAGAGTAAGAGGAATACATAGATATAATGAAATTCCTCAAATTCAACAATACTATAAAGATGCAGATTTCGATTTTGCGAAAAGTGAAAAATTTGAAAATGTTGAAGCATTAATAAGAATTAACCGGTTTATGAATATTGAAGAATTAGATGAAGGGTTTTATCATTCCGCAACAGAAGAAAATGCATATTATATTGAAATTCCAAAACATTTAAATTGGGATGAATTTAGAACGATGACTTATGAAATAAAAAATAATATTACCGATAAAAATTTTGACATTGCGTTAGGAATCTTATATCAAAATGGTGGAATTACTGAAATTTTACGTGTAGTCAGACCAAAAATTTCCTTGGAAATGTTAAAAACTATCCAAGAAAAATATCTTAAAAAATTGCAATAATTTTATTAAAAGATTAACCTAATTTTAATAAAATAACTATATTTTCGTACCGGAAATTAAAAATTTTATAATGAAAAATGTTTTAACGGTTGAAAATGTAACCAAAACCTATGGTAACTTTACAGCCTTAAATAAGGTATCTATAGCTATACCTAAGGGAAGTGTCTTTGGCTTACTAGGTCCAAATGGAGCAGGAAAAACATCACTTATTAGAATTATTAATCAAATTACTTTGCCAGATAGTGGAACCATATATTTAGACGGAAAACCACTTCAACTAAATCACATACAAGATATTGGCTATTTACCCGAAGAACGCGGTTTGTATAAAAGTATGAAAGTAGGAGAGCAAGCCATATATTTAGCACAACTTAAAGGTATGAGTAAGCAAGAAGCCAAAAAGAAATTGCAAATGTGGTTTGAAAAATTTGGTATAAATGATTGGTGGAATAAAAAAATTCAGGAGCTTTCCAAAGGAATGGCACAAAAAGTGCAATTTATTGTTACGGTTATGCACGAACCAAAATTGTTGATTTTTGATGAACCTTTTAGTGGTTTTGATCCAGTAAATGCAAATTTAATTAAAGACGAAATTTTAAAATTGAGAGACAATGGAGCAAGTATTATTTTTTCAACACATCGAATGGAATCTGTTGAAGAAATGTGTGATTATATTGCTTTAATTGACAAATCTAATAAAATATTGGATGGTAAACTGAGCGATATAAAGCATCAATTTAAAGAAAATAAATTTGAAGTTGGTTTAATTAGTGATAATAAAAATATTTTTAATGAAGTTCAAGAAAAATTTAAAGTAACAAACCTAAATACTAATACAGAAAATAATGAATATAAAATGGTGGTTACTTTAAATAATAATGATACTACTAAAGATTTAATTAAATATTTAAACAGTAAAGCTCAAATCAATCATTTTTCTGAAATTATTCCATCTGCGAATGATATATTTTTAAAATCCGTTACTAATCATGAATAAACTTTTATTAATAATAAAAAGAGAATTTTACGCTAAGGTTAAAAATAAATCTTTCATAATTTTAACCATATTAAGTCCTATTTTAGTAGTTGCATTAGGAGCATTAATTTTTTATTTAAGTGAAAAAAACAGTGAAGATGTAAGAAAAGTAGCCTATGTTGATGAAACCAATCAATTAGCTCCTGCATTTACTAATACTGAAACACTTAAATATGTTGATTTGTCTGCATTAGGTTTTAAAGAAGCTAAAACACTTGCAGAAAAAGATTATTATGGTTTAGTATATATTCCAAAAACCGATAGTTTAAATCAACTTTCAAATGATATAAAATTTTATTCGCAAGAAACACCCGGTTTAAGTTTTATAAGTACGGTTGAAGGACGGCTTGAAAAACAAATTCGGAATTTAAAAATTGAAAAATTAAATATAGATGTAGCTACAATTAAAGCAACAGAAACCAATGTAAGTATTGCTACAGAAAATTTTACAGGTGAAAAATCCTCTAAAATAGGTAGTATTTTAAGAATGGCAGCCGGAGGTGGATTTGGCTACTTAATTTTTATGTTTATTATTATTTATGGTACTTCAGTAATGCGAAGTGTAATTGAAGAAAAAACAAGTAGAATTATTGAAGTTATAATATCTTCGGTAAAACCATTTCAATTAATGTTAGGTAAAATACTAGGAAATGCACTTGCAGGTTTAATGCAATTTATTATTTGGATGATAATAGGAGGTGCAATTTTATTTGCAATAACCCTTTATTTAGGTACAGAAACTACTAATAATACCAATATTGTACCAATGACTCCTGATGTTGTTCATCAAGTGCAAGAAGCATCCAATAATAATTTGCAACTGGTACTTCAAGAAATAAAAAATTTACCAATTTTAACTATATTTTTCTCTTTTCTTGTTTACTTCTTTGGTGGTTATTTAATATACAGTTCTATTTACGCCGCTATTGGAGCGGCGGTAGATAGCGAAACGGATACGCAACAATTTATGATGCCCGTTCTAATGCCTCTAGTAATTGCTATTTATATAGGTTTTTCTATTATTGAAAATCCGCATGGTTCAGTTGCTGTTGGTTTTTCAATATTTCCGTTAACATCGCCAATTGTAATGTTAATGCGGATTCCGTTTGGGGTGCCTTGGTGGCAAATAGCAGTATCTATGTTGTTATTAATACTTACCTTTATTGGTATTGTTTGGTTTGCAGCAAAAATTTATAGAGTGGGTATTTTAATGTATGGTAAAAAACCAAATTATAAAGAAATATATAAATGGTTAAAATATTAATGTATGGAAACCTTACGAAATATTTTAGATTACACTTTTGGTTTAGATAATAATATTAAAATTTCTGTTAAAGGAATTTTAGTGCTAATTGTTGTGTTTTTAATAACTAGTTTTCTACTAAAACTTATTAAAAAATTAACAAATAAAAAGCTGGATGAAGAAAATAAGGATAAGTTCAATTCTTTATTTTCCTTTTTAAAATATTTTATTTATATCCTGGTAATTATCGTTGCCTTAGATTCTTTAGGAATTAAAATAAGTGTATTGTTAGCCGGTTCAGCCGCTTTATTAGTAGGTTTAGGATTAGGATTGCAAACCTTATTTCAAGATATTATTTCAGGAATTTTTATGTTGTTAGATAAAACCATTCATTTAAATGATGTAATTGAAATTGACGATAAAATTGGTAAAGTTTTTGAAATAAATTTAAGAACTACAAGAGCTATAACTATAGATGATAAAGTTGTTGTTATTCCAAATCATATTTTTTTAACCAATAATTTATACAATTGGACCCAAAATGGACGTTTAATTATTGAATCGGTTAAAGTTGGTGTAGCTTATGGCTCAGATGTAGAAAAGGTGAGGAAATTATTAATAGAAGCTGCTATGGAAAATTCAAAAGTTTCTAAAGCTAAAATGCCAAGTGTATTATTGAATAACTTTGGAGATAGTTCTTTAGAATTTATTTTAAGGTTTTCAACTACTCAAAGTTTTATTTCACCTGTAATTAAAAGTGAATTACGTTTTGTAATTGATAAAAAATTTAGAGAAAATAATATCCAAATTCCTTTTCCACAAAGAGATATTCATATTATAGAAAACAAAAAATAACATGTCAAAAATTTTACTTATTGAAGATGAAGCTGCTATTCGCAGAGTGTTAAAAAAAATTATTACCGAAGAAAATGATAATTATGAGGTAGATGAAGCTGAAGATGGTTTGATTGGAGTGGATAGGATTACAAAATTTGATTACGATTTAATTTTATGTGATATTAAAATGCCTAAAATGGATGGCGTTGAGGTACTTGAAAAAGTAAAAAGACTAAAACCAGAAATTCCTATTATAATGCTTTCTGGTCATGGCGATTTAGATACTGCAGTGAATACGATGCGGTTAGGCGCTTTCGATTATATTTCAAAACCACCCGATTTAAATAGACTTCTAAATACAGTTCGTAATGCTTTAGATAGAAAGGAATTAGTAGTTGAAAATAAAATTCTCAAAAAAAAGGTTAGTAAAAAATATGAAATGATTGGCGAAAGTGAGCCAATTAAACAGATTAAAAATATTATTGAAAAAGTAGCACCAACCGATGCAAGAGTTTTAATTATAGGCGAAAATGGTACTGGAAAAGAATTAGTTGCGCATTGGTTACACGAAAAAAGCGAACGTACTAAAGGGTTATTGGTGGAAGTAAATTGTGCCGCTATACCTTCTGAACTTATTGAAAGCGAGTTGTTTGGACATGTAAAAGGTTCATTTACAGGAGCTAATAAAGATAGAGCAGGCAAATTTGAAACTGCTAATGGAGGTACTATTTTTTTAGATGAAATAGGAGATATGAGCCTTTCTGCTCAAGCAAAAGTATTAAGAGCTTTACAAGAAAACAAAATTTCAAGAGTTGGTAGTGACAAAGACATTAAAGTTAATGTTAGGGTAATAGCTGCTACTAACAAAAATTTGAAAGAAGAAATAGCAAAAGGAAAGTTTAGAGAAGATTTATACCATAGATTAGCCGTAATTTTAATTAAAGTTCCTAGCTTAAATGATAGAAGAGATGATATACCTTTATTGGTGGATTTTTTCGCCAATCAAATTGCCAATGAACAAGGTACTGTGATAAAATCATTTTCAGAAAAAGCCATAAAATTGTTACAAAATTATGATTGGACTGGAAATATTAGAGAGCTTAGAAATGTTGTTGAACGATTGATAATATTAGGGGAAAAACAAGTAACCGAAAACGATGTTAAATTATTTGCAAGTAAATAAATTATGAAAAAGTATCAAGTCATAAACAGCGTTAATTTATGTAAAAGCGAAACTAAAGAAGTAATTGATAATGCAAAAAAACATCTAAAGAAGTTACGAGACGAGTTAAGTAAACTACAAGATAAAATGTATGCTGAAGGTAAATATGCTGCCTTAATTTGTTTGCAAGGAATGGATACTTCAGGTAAAGATAGTTTAATTCGTGAAGTGTTTAAAGAAGTAAATGCACGTGGTGTTGAAGTGCATAGTTTTAAAGTACCCACTGAATTAGAGTTAAAACACGATTTTTTATGGCGTCATTATATTGCTTTACCTGCCCGAGGGAAAATTGGCGTTTTTAATAGAACACATTATGAAAATGTACTGGTTACAAGAGTACATCCTGAATATATTTTAGGAGAAAATATTCCAACTATTAATAGTGTTGATGACATAAATGATAATTTTTACCATGAACGAATGGATAATATTAATGAGTTTGAAAATCATATTGTTGAGAACGGAACTATTGTTTTGAAATTCTTTTTAAATTTATCAAAAGAAGAACAAAAAAATAGGTTATTACGCCGTTTACGATTAAAACAAAAAAACTGGAAATTTTCACCAGCCGACTTAAAAGAACGTAAATTGTGGAATCAATATCAAAATTGTTATCAAGATTTATTGAATAAAACCAGTACTACAAAAGCACCTTGGTTTGTGATTCCTGCAGATGATAAACCAACAGCTCGTTTTTTAGTGGCAAATATAATTTATGAAACCCTAAAGCAATATAATTTTAAAGAACCAGAATTACCTAAAAAATATAAAGTTGAAATTGATAATTATAAAAAACAACTTGAAAGCGAATAAATAATTTAACAGATATTAGCTAAAAAAATTGACTAGTAAATTTTCTAATAAATTACTTCAAATAGTATATTTACGGAATATAAACAAACAAACCCAATGGAATTAAAATTAAAAAAACCTATTGTCTTTTTCGATTTAGAAACAACTGGAATTAACATAGCAACCGATAGAATTGTTGAAATTGCTTTATTAAAAGTGTACCCTAACGGAAATAAAGAAAGTAAAACATGGTTGGTAAACCCTGAAATGGAAATACCAAAAGAAGCCTCAGATATTCATGGAATAACCAATGAAAGAGTAGTTGCCGAACCAATTTTTAAAGAATTAGCACCAGAAATTAGCAAAATTATTGATGGTTGTGATTTGTCTGGATTCAATTCAAACCGATTTGATATTCCATTATTAGCAGAAGAAATGATTAGAGCTAATGTTAATTTTGATATGAAAAACAGAGTTGCTATTGATGTTCAGGTTATTTTTCATAAAAAAGAAGAGCGAACGTTAAGTGCTGGATATAAATTTTATTGCGGAGAAGATTTAGAAAATGCACATTCCGCTATGGCAGATACTACAGCAACTTATGAAATTTTGAAAGCTCAAATTGAAAAATACGACGATTTAGAAAATAATGTGGAGTTTTTAAGTGAATATTCAATGTATAAAAAACGAGCAGATTTTGCTGGTTTTGTGTTGTTTAATGACGATAATGAAGAAATATTTACTTTTGGAAAATATAAAGGTCAAAAAGTAGCGGATGTCTTATTAAAAGATAAAGGTTACTTTTCTTGGATAGAAAATGCAGATTTTCCATTATACACAAAAAAAATATTAAAAGAAATTAAGGCGAAAGTATTGCACAATAAAAAAGAAAATACTTTGGAAGATTTACAAAATAAATTTAATAAAAAATTATAAGTATGATAGTTAATTTTGATAGCTTAGAAAATTCCGCTAGAGTTTGGGTTTACCAAGCTAATAGAGAATTTTCAGCAAATGAAGAGGAGGAAATTGTTACCAAAGTCAAAAATTTTATTGCAACTTGGAAAGTGCATGGTAAAGATTTAAAAGCATCCTATCAAATTAAATATCATCAGTTTATTGTTGTAGCTGTGGATGAAGATTTTAACGAGGTTTCGGGTTGTTCCATTGATGCTTCTGTTAATTTAATTTTACAACTAGAGCAAAGTCTGAAGTTAGATTTAACTAACAAATTAAATATATCTTTTAAAGACAATAACAATATCAATGTGGTTAGTTTGTTAGATTTTAAAAATTTTGTTAAGCAACAAAAAATAACTGAAAATACAGTTGTTTTTAATAATATGGTAGCAACCAAAGGCGATTTTGAATCGCAATGGGAAGTGTCTGCAATTAATAGTTGGCACAAACGTTTTTTTGTTCAATAAATAGATAATTTTCTTAATTTTTCTTACTAAATGATCAAAAAATTACTTTACTTATATTTTTTTAGTATAACTTTTTTAAACTATGCTCAAGAAAAAGAACCATTCCCTTTACAAACTAAAGATTCTTTAGCTCAACAAAAATGGGTAGATTCTACTATGAATATGATGTCCGTTGATGAAAAAATAGGGCAATTATTTATGGTGCAAGCATATTCAAATAAAGATGAAAAGCATTATAATGCTATTGAAAATTTAATTCAAAAGTATAATATTGGCGGACTCATTTTTATGCAAGGAACTGCATTAAAACAAGCAAAACTTACAAATAAATATCAATCCATTTCAAAAATTCCATTACTTATTGGTTTAGACGCCGAATGGGGTTTAAATATGCGATTAAAGAATACTTTTCGGTTTCCTTGGAATATGACTTTGGGGGCTATTAGAGATAATCAACTAATTGAGCAATTTGGTAAACAATTAGCACAACAATGTAATAGAATTGGGGTAAATATAAATTTTGCACCAGTAGTTGACATTAACATTAATCCTGAAAATCCGATTATTGGTAATCGATCATTTGGAGAAAACAGAGTGAATGTAACCAATAAGGCAAGCTCATTTATAAAAGGACTACAAAGTGATAATGTGTTAGCTTGTGCTAAACATTTTCCTGGTCATGGAGATACCGCTACCGATTCTCATACATCCTTACCAGTTTTAGACTTTAATCGCAATAGGTTAGATTCCATCGAGTTATATCCATATAAAAAATTAGTAAAAAGTAATTTGGCAAGTATAATGGTTGCTCATTTAAGTGTAAAAGCCTTAGAGCCAGATAGCAATTTGCCTACTTCATTATCCTATAATGTAGTTACCAATTTATTACAAAATCAATTAAATTTTAAAGGATTAATCATTACAGATGCGTTAAATATGAAAGGAGCATCTAATTTTGCAAAACCAGGAGAATTAGAATTAGATGCATTTTTGGCGGGTAATGATATTTTATTGTTTCCTGAAGATGTTAAATCGGCTATAGCTAACATAAAAAATGCCGTGTTGGATAGTGTAGTTTCTGAAGAACGTTTAAATCATTCTGTTAAAAAAATATTGATGGCGAAGTATTGGGCGGGATTAAATAATTACCATTATTTAAATATCGAAAACTTACAAAGCGATTTACATACAAAAGAAAATGATTTATTAAACCGGAAATTAGTCCAAAATTCAATTACCTTATTAAAAAACAAACAAGGTATTTTACCAATTCAAAAATTAGAAACTAAAAAAATTGCCTACGTAAAATTTGGAGATGCTTCAAATAATTCTTTTGTAAATATGTTGCAAAACTATACACAAGTTGATGTTATTTCTGACAAAAATTTAGATGTACTAATAAACAAATTAAAAGCTTATAATTTGGTAATTATTGGTTTCCATAAATCGAATAAAAATCCTTGGAAAAGTTATAAATTTACCAATAGAGATTTGGTTTGGTTGCATGAAATTGCACGTACTAATAAAGTTATATTAGATGTTTTTTCAAGTCCATATAGTTTATTACAACTTAAAACTTTTGAAAATATTGAAGGGTTATTAGTGTCGTATCAAAATAGTAAAATTGCACAAGAATTAAGTGCTCAAGCTATTTTTGGAGCAATTGATGTAAAAGGTAAATTACCTGTCTCTATTAGAAATGAATTTGAAGAAGGGTATGGTATTTGGTCAACATCCTTAAAAAGATTAGCTTATTCTATTCCAGAAGATGTTAATTTAAGTAGTGCCAAATTAAAACAAATTGATTCCGTTGCAAATGAAGTTATTAAACAAAAAATGGCTCCGGGGATGCAAATTTTAGTAGCAAGATATGGTAAAGTAGTTTATGATAAAAGTTTTGGATATCACACCTATCAAAATAAAATAGCTGTAAAAAATAGTGATGTGTATGATGTGGCTTCGCTTACCAAAATATTAGCTACGTTGCCATTAATAATGGAATTGCAACAACAAGGTGTTTTAAATTTAGAGACTACTTTAGAAACGCTGTTGCCTAATTTAAAAGGAACAAATAAAGATACATTAACAGTTAAAGAAGTGCTTTCCCATGTAGGCAGATTAAAAGCTTGGATTCCTTTTTATTTAAAAACACTTGATACCATCACCAATAAACCATCAAAAAAGTATTATAGGACAAAAAAATCTAAAAAATTTAGTATAAAAGTTGCTGATAATTTGTTTTTACGAAGAGATTATAAAGATTCTATTTATGCTAGAATAGCAGCGGTAGATCAACGTGAAAAAACAGGCTATGAATACAGCGATTTATCGTATTATTTATTTAAAGAATATTTGGAAAAATATTATCATAAAAACTTAAATGTTTTAAGCCAACAACATTTATATAAATCGTTAGGAGCAAACAGAACAAGTTATTTACCATTAAAAACGTTTAAAAAGAACAGCATAGTTCCAACAGAAAACGACACCTACTATAGGCATCAATTATTACAAGGAAATGTACATGATATGGGAGCTGCAATGCTTGGAGAAATTGGTGGTCATGCTGGTTTATTTGCCAATGCAAATGATATCGCAAAAATTATGCAAATGTATTTACAAAAGGGATATTTTGGAGGAAAACGTTATTTTACTTCTAAAACGTTAAATACTTTTAATCATAGGTATTATGCAAAAGATAGTGTTAGAAGAGGTGTTGGTTTTGATAAACCTCAAATAAAAGAAATAGAAAAAGCTACTTGTGGTTGTGTTTCAAATGCTAGTTTTGGTCATAGCGGTTTTACTGGGACTTATACTTGGGCTGATCCTAAAAGTGGCATTGTATATGTATTTTTATCTAATAGAGTTTATCCAACTATGGAAAACAAAGATTTGATAAAATATGATATTCGCACCAATATTCAGCAAATAATTCAAGATGCCATTATTAAGTAATTTTTGTTGTTTTTGTGGTAATTATTCCAAGTAAAATGCAACTCGCAAAATAGATAATTGCTATTTTATAATCGAAATAATGATAAACTCCCCAACTTTGCATTCCATAAAAAAGTGGAAAAATAGTAGAAATTATAGCAAATCTAAATGTATTTAAAAAAATGGTATCTTTTATATTAAATTTCAAATATTTCCATATTAATAAAGGTAAAATACTATTTAATTTTGCAATAATATGAATAGGAATTAACAAATTTAATTTCCGTTTTTTAGGCTTCTTTATTAAATTAAAATCTTGGTGGTTTTTTAAATAGGCATTTATTTTAATGGGATTTAAAAAATCGACCTGTTTTTCATTTAGTTTATTTATTATTTCATCATAGTGCTCTATATTTTCAATATGAGTGGTTAATTTTTTTAAGGAAGAATGTACTTCATTTATTAAATTTGAAAATTTAAAATCAACGGAATTAATATTTATAAAATCATTAGCTAAAATTGGTTTTCCATATAATATGGAAACACTGCAAGGGTATTTTAAAGCATGGTCATAATTTATACCAACTGGAATTATTTGTATTGGTAACTCAGGATATTTTTGTAGTGTTGCTAGAATTATTCTTGCAAACCCTTTTTTTAAAGGTAATACCCTTCTTTTTAGATGGTGTTCTCCTTCCGAAAAAATTTCTAAAGTTTGTTTATTTTTTAAAATTTTGGTACACTTTTCAAAGGTTTTTAAATTCCTCTCAATAGTTTTTATACCATCTCTCATTCTATAAACAGGAATCATATTTACACTAAAAAGTAAAGATTTTACCAGTTTATTTTTAAAAGCATTGGCACGAGCTAAAAAATAAGTTTTTCTACCATTAGTAATAGGAATTAACAAAGCGTCAATTAAAGCATTTTGGTGATTCCCTATAAAAATAACCGCACCTTTATTTGGAATATTTTCTTTCCCAACTACTTTTATTTTTTTGAGCGTAAAAAATAAACCAAGTTTTACATAAATCTTAATACTATGATACCAAATAGTTCTCAATCCTAAATTTTAGCTTTTTGTTTAGACCAATAAGTTGCAATAGCTAAGCCAGAAATTATATCCCAAATTGCCCAAAATGCAACTAATAAAGCCATACCACCTAAGCCATTAAAAAAACTAAAGATTAATAAAAGCCCTAATCCAGAATTTTGAATTCCGGTTTCTATGGCTAATGTTTTTTGATTTTTAAAAGATAGCTTCATTATTTTTGCAAAATAAAATCCTGTTATAATGGCTAATGCATTATGTGCTATTACCAATATTAATACATACTGGACATAATTTATAAAAATATCAAAATTCTTAGCAAACGCTAAAATGATAAATATTAAAAATATAGCTAATGAAATAGGTTTTAGAATTTTAGCTAATGTATTTGATAAATTGACATTATAGTTTCTAACAAGCATTCCTAAAATTAAAGGGATTCCTAAAATTAAAGTTACCAGTTTTACCAATTCCAAAGGATTTAATGCAACTCTTTTTAATATTTGTGCTGTTGGAGCATACATATTTCCCCAAAATTCTAAATTAAATGGAGTCATAACTAAAGATATTAACGTTGCAAAAGCCGTTAAACTAACGGATAATGCAGCATTTCCTTTAGCCATTTGTGTTATAAAATTAGAAATATTTCCACCCGGACAAGCAGCAACCATCATTAATCCGAGTGCAATACTTGGCATAGGGTTAACTAACTTTATAAAAATAAAAGTTACTAAAGGCAGTAATATAAATTGAGAAATTACACCAACAATTAAAATTTTTGGGTTTTTCAGGAGTCTTTTAAAATCATTTATAGAAATGCCTAAGGCAACCCCAAACATTATGATGGCAAGCGTAATATTTAAAACCCATAAACCTTCCGTATCAAAATTTATTTTTAGGGTATCTAAGTTTTCAATCATACTAGTTTTTGAAAGCGTATTCTATAATATTTGCACCCATTTTTAAAGCTTTTTCTCTAATTTCTTTAGGGTCATGATGTACATCTTTATTTTCCCATCCATCGCTTAAATCTGATTCGTAATCGTAAAAACAAACTAATCTCTCTTTGTAGAAAATTCCAAAAGCTCGTGCAGGTTTTCCATTATGCTCATGTATTTTAGGGATTCCTTTTTCAAAGGTAAATGTCTGATGATAAATAGGGTGATTTAATGGAATCTCTTTAAAATCTAAATTAGGAAATACTTTTTTTATTTCCCTTCTAATATATTTATCCAGACCATAATTGTCTGAAATTTCTAAAAATCCGCCAGAAATAAGATAATTCCTTAAGTTTTCAGCATCTTCTTTAGAAAATAAAACATTGCCATGCCCTGTCATAAAAACAATAGGATAATTAAAAAGTATTGGGCTCCCAACTTCAACATTTACAGGGGTTTTATCTATTTTAGTATTAATATGTTCATTGCAAAATGTTATTAAATCTGGTACGGATGTTGGATTAGCATACCAATCGCCACCACCATTATATTTTAAAATAGCTACTTGTTGCGCATCAATAAAGTATAAAGGAGAAAGTAAAAAGAAAAAAAGAACTAAAAACTTTTTTTTATTAACAATACTGTAGCTTAAAAGTGATTTTTTTAAAAATATCATTTAGTTATTCATTAATAAAAATAATGCTATGTACGGCAACAATACCTGCCGTTTCGGTTCTTAACCTGCTTTCTCCCAAAGATACAGGAATATAGTTGTGTTCCAAACTTTGTTGAATTTCGTTTGATGAAAAATCACCTTCAGGTCCAATTAGAATTGTTGTTTTATCTTGTTTTTGGATAACAGATTTTAAATTGTTTTTTGCTGTTTTTTCACAGTGAGCTATTAATTTTTTCCCTTCAAAAGGAATTTTTATAAATTTTTGAAAGGCAATTGGTTCGTTAATTTTTGGGAAATTAAATTTTAACGATTGTTTTGCAGCTACATGTATTATTTTTTCCATTCGCTCCATTTTAACAACCTTACGTTCAGAATGTTCGCAAATTATTGGAGTAATTTCATCTATACCAATTTCGGTAGCTTTTTCTAAAAACCACTCAAATCTGTCGTTTAATTTTGTAGGTGCTATGGCAATGTGAAGATAATAGTTTCTATTTGATGGTTTGTTTTCAGCTAGAATAATTTCAACTGAACATTTTTTATCATTTGCAAGTATAATTTTTGCGGTAAATAACATACCCAAACCATTGGTTATAAATACTAATTCGTCTTCTTTTTTACGAAGAACACGAACAATATGTCTGCTTTCGGTTTTATCAAAAGTAACTTGTTGTGTACTTTTTGTAATAGTTGGATTATAAAATAATTGCATTTATAGTGCTTTTTGGTAGGTACAACGTTTTTTATATAAAATTGGATCAAAATGTTTCCAAAGAGCGGCAATTGCTGTATTAGTAGCTAATTCAGGTGTTCTGTGGCAAATTTCAATTCCTTTACTTTTAAATTTATTAAAATATTCTTCAAAAAGTATGGCGTGAACTCCTTTATTTTGATAATCAGGATGTACACCTATTAAATAGAAAATTATTTCCTTACTATATTTTCTGGCATGTAGTAAATGGAACAATCCAAACGGAAAAAGTTTGCCTTTAGCTTTTTGTAATGCTTTTGAAAAAGAAGGCATTGTGATAGCAAAAGCAACCATTTTATGATCTTTATCCAACACAAACTGAATATATTCAGGATTAATAAAACTGATGTATTTCTTTTTAAAATATTCTTTTTGAATATCAGAAATTGGCACGAACGATTCTAAGGAAGCGTAACTGTTATTAAACAAATCAAACATCTCATCAACATAAGGAAAAATATCTTTCGTTTTAGTAAAATTAATTTCTTTAAGTTGATATCGTTTTTTAATTAATGTACTGGCCTTTGAAAAATATTTTGGATTTATATTTTTAAATAGAATCTTGTTTTCTAAGTATTCTTTTTCTATTTTAAAACCTAATTTTTCAAAATGATTTTTATAATAGGCATGATTATACCAAGTAATCATAGTACCAACATGGTCGAAACCTTCTGTTAAAACTCCAACTTTATCTAAATTTGAAAAACCAACGGGTCCTTCCATGAAATCTAATTTATTTTGATTGCCAATTTCTGCTACTTTTTCTAATAATAATTTAGACACTTCAAAATCATCAATAAAATCAAACCAACCAAAACGCATTTTTTTAAGTTGTTGCTCGTTAATTTCAATGGCATTAATAATAGCAGCAATTCTTCCAACAATTTTATTGTTTTTAATTGCAACAAAATAACGAGCATTTGCATGTTTAAAGACAGGATTCTTCTTTTTATTTAACGATTCTAATTCATCCTTAATAATTGGAGGAACCCAATATTTATTGTTTTTATATAAATCAAAAGGAAATTGTACAAATGCTTTCATTTCCTTTTTAGAGGTCATTTCTTTTATGGTAATCATTGTTATAATTGGTTAATGTCTTTTTTTAAAAATTCTAGTGAATATATTTCCTCTTCTTCGTTTTTTACTTTTCCGGTTTTTACTTTTTAATGGATTAGAATTCTTTTTGGAAATTAATTTTTCATTGTGTTTGTCCAATCTCCAAGCAATGCCAACACTAGCATAAATAAAAGAATAATCGTCAAAAAAATTAGTTCTTAAAGATGCATCTACTTGAATATCATCTGAATATAAATAGGCAGCACCTGTACCAAAATTATATTTAGGAGCATTTCGTTTATCAAAAAATCCTTGATTTTCAATAAAGTACGACCATTTGTCGCTAATTGCATAAGTCATGCTAATGATATATGAATAATAATTAAAATCGGAAGTTATTTTATCAGCAATTAAATTAGTTAATACCACTAAACGATCTGAAAAATCGTTTTGGAGTAGAAGAGCAGCCTTATAACTAATTCCATCTTCCTTAAAATTGGTACTTAAAAAATTAGTATTAACACCTGCATAAACTCCCACAGAAGGAATTAATCTTTTTTTGTCAAAAGCCATTTTACGTTTCCAACTTCTAATTTCTTTCGTTTTATCGGTATATTTTTGTTGATAGAATAAATATTTTGCACCAATGGTTAAATGACTAATTCCACTTTTGTAAGTTTTTTGCAATATCGAATTATTGTCAAATTCAAGAAATTGATCTCTTTGATATGCTATTCTAGCGTTAAATTCCAGTTTTTCTGAAAACTTTCCATATCTAAAAAATAAATCTCCTCCAAAACTTTTAGGGATTGCATTACTGGCAGTATTGTTACTTGATCTGTAAAACAAACCAGTTTCAAACTGATAGACATTAGTTCCAATACTATAAGGACTTTCAGAAAACCCTGGGCGTTTTGAATTAATTATTTGGGTGTACTGCGCAGTTAATAACTGAATATTTAAAAATAATATAATCAGTAAAAAAGCTTTTTTCATATTAAAAGGGAATATTGTTCAAATATAAGATTTTATATAATTAAACGTTTTAGTTATCTTCAAATTGTTATTTTTGAAGATTAAAATTATTGAAATGGGTTTGTTAAGAACAATAGCGATTCTAATTATAATTTACTACGCAATTAAAATTATTGGCAGGTATATTATGCCATTTTTTATTAAGAAGGTAGTTAGTAATGTAGAAAAAAAATATAAACAGCAGCAAGAACAGCAAGAGCCAATGGGAAAAGTAGGAGAAACTGTTATTGAAAAAAAACCTCCTAAATCCAAAGAAAGCAATTCAAGTGTGGGTGATTATGTGGATTATGAAGACGTAACAGACGAATAATTATGAAGCAGATTTTTAAAAGTATTGTTCCGTTTTTAATTGCAATTGCAGTTTTTATAATAGTTTCTGTTGCTTATTTTTCTCCAGTTTTAGAAGGTAAAAAGTTATATCAAAATGATATAAAACAATTTACTGGAATGGCAAAATCCATTAACGATTTTAGAAAAGAATACCATACAGAACCTTATTGGACTGATGCAGCGTTTAGTGGCATGCCAACATATAATTTGAGTGTTTTATATCCGCATGATTATATAAAAAAAGTAGATAGATTAATTCGGTTTTTACCGCGACCTGCAGATTATTTATTTTTATACTTTTTTAGTTTTTTTATATTATTAATGGTTTTAAAAATTGACTATAAATTAGCAATCTTAGGATCATTAGCATTCGGATTTTCAACTTATTACATTATTATTTTAGGAGTTGGGCATAACGCAAAGGCACACGCCATTGGTTATATGCCAATGGTTTTAGCTGGTATTTTATTAGTGTTGCAAAAAAAGAGATTTTTAGGTTTCGTGTTAACGGCTTTAGCAATGGCTTTAGAAATAAATGCCAGCCATCCTCAAATGACCTATTATTTACTTTTTGTGGTACTTATTTTAGGAATAATTTATGCTGTAGATGCTTTTAAGAAACATCAATTAACTCCATTTTTTAAAAGTATTTTAGTTTTAATTGCCGCTGTTATTTTAGCGGTTGGAACTAATGCTACAAGTTTGTTGGCAACCAAAGAATACGCAAAATATAGTACCAGAGGAAAAAGTGAGTTAACTATTAATCCTGATGGAAGTAAAAAGAAAGCTACTAATGGATTAAGTAAAGATTATATTACAACGTATAGTTACGGAATTTGGGAAACCTTTAATTTATTTATCCCACGTTTTATGGGTGGAGGAAATCATGAAAATTTAGGTTTTGATTCACATATTTATAAGTTTTTAAAAGGAAAAGTCAATCCATCCCAAGCAAAACAATTTACAGAAAATGCCCCAACGTATTGGGGAAAACAACCCATAGTTGCAGCACCTGCTTATATTGGGGCAATCCTTATATTTTTATTTGTATTAGGGTTATTTTTAGTAAAAGGGAAACTTAAAAAATGGTTGGTTGGTGTGGTTATTTTCTCCATATTGCTAAGTTGGGGTAAAAATTTAGGCTTTTTAACTAACTTTTTTATTGATTATGTTCCTTTATATAATAAATTTAGAGCAGTATCTTCTATTCAAGTTATTACAGAATTAGCCATTCCTTTATTGGGGATTTTAGCTTTAAAAGAGTTTTTCTCTGAAAAAATATCCGCTGAAATTAAACTAAATGCTTTAAAGAAAAGCTTATATATTACAGGAGGGTTTGCCTTACTATTTGTTTTATTTGGTAGTAATTTGTTTGCATTTGAGGGATTAAATGATAGCGGTTATGCAAAATTAATTCCTGGATTATTAGATGCTATTATTGCCGATAGAAAAGCAATTTTTTTTAGTGATAGTTTACGTACATTAATATTAGTGCTTTTAGCTGCAAGTGTTTTATTTTTCTTTTTAAAAGAAAAATTAAATAAAAATTTAACCGTAATTATTCTTGGAGTACTTATTCTTTTTGATATAGTTACTGTGGATAAAAAATATGTAAATAATACTGATTTTTTATCTGCACGAAAAATAAATCATCCTTTTGTAGCTTCGGAAATTGATAAAGAAATTTTAAAAGATACCAGTTATTATAGAGTTGCAAATTATGCTGTTAATTTAATGAATGATGGCAGTACGTCTTATTTTCATAAATCCATAGGAGGTTACCATGCTGCAAAATTGGGTAAATACCAAGAATTATTTGATTATCAAATTGCTAAAAATAATATGGAAGTACTTAATATGTTAAATACTAAGTATTTTATATTTACAAATGATAATAATCAAGAAGTATATCAACCCAATAAACAAGCTAATGGAAATGTTTGGTTTGTTCAAAAATTAAAATTTGTTACCAATGCTAATGATGAAATTATAGGATTAGATAGTTTACAAACTAAAAATGAAGCTATTATAGATAAACGATTTGTTAAGGAAAATTTAGCAAATCATTATGAGTTTGATTCCACAGCAACCATAAAATTAGTTTCTCATAAATTAAATGAATTAAATTATAAAAGTGAAACTAACACCAAACAATTGGCAGTATTTTCAGAAATATATTATAAAAATGGTTGGAATGCTTATTTAGATGGAAAATTAACTAACTATTATCGCGTAAATTATGTTTTACGTGGTATGGAAATTCCTAAAGGAAAACATAGTATTACTTTTAAATTTGAACCTACAGTTATAAAAACTGGAACTAGAATAATGATAGTTTCTTTTATTTTATTAATATTAATTACTATTGGTTGGTATTTTGTACGAAGAAAAAATTAATTTAAGGTAAAACTCATTAATTTAATAATACGTAAAAAGTTCTTTTTGTTTCGAGCAGCAACCATCAATTCTTTGCCGTTTGTTAAAAAGACTTTCCCAGAGTTTTCGTATTTTACAATATGTTTTAAATTAACTAAAATGGATCTATGAATTCTAAAAAATGGTGCTTGTTGTAATAAGTCTTCAATTTTTTTTAAGTTATTAGAAGTCATATATTTTTTATTTGAAGTAGTATGAAAATAGGTATAACTTCCTTCTGCTTCACAATAAATTAAATTATCTAAATCCACAATTTCAAATCCATTTTTTACTGGCAAAGAAATTTTTTGATGTTCATTTTCAAGTTGATTTTTAAATGCCAAATATTTTTCTAAATCAAAGGAAGTCCGTTTTTCTAAAAACTTAGTAATAACTGTTATAAATTGAGTTTCTAAAATAGGTTTGCTTAAAAAATAAAAGGCAAAATAATCCATTGCTTTTTCTTTGTAATCTGAAGAGCCTGTAGTAAAGATTACTTCAAAATTAGTAGTGTTTACATGATCTAAAATTTCGAAGCCATCACCATCATCTAGCTGAATATCTAAAAAAACCAATGTTGGTTTTAAGGAGTTTATTAAATGAATTCCATCTTTAACATTGGTAGCATTACCTATTACATCAACTTTATCCGAAAACGAATTAACTATTAATTGTTGCAAATGGTTATATGCAGCAACTTCATCTTCTATTATTATTGCGGTTACTATTTGAGATGACATATTAAATGTTTATCAAAGGAATTTTGAGTATTACTTTTGCACCAACTAAGGTATTAAATTCATCTTTGATATTGTTAATAATTATAAATTTTTCTTTTGAGGATTTATCACTAATATATTGTAGCCTTTCTTGAATATTTTTGATGGAGATTCCTGTACCACTTGTTTTTGTGTTATTTTGTTGAATACCATTGCCATTATCTATTATTTCGCAAATTAAAAAATCATCATTTTCAATAGTAAAATTAATGGTTATTTTATTTTTTTTAGTTCCTTTTTTAAAGCCATGTTTTAATGAATTTTCAACAATCGGTTGAATAATCATTGGAGGAACCATAATAAAATCTACATCAGTTGCAATTTTAGAAATATCAATACTAAAAGATAAATTTTTATTAAAACGAAGTTTTTGTAATTCTAAATACAACCTGGTCATTTCAATTTCGTTAGATAAATGTATTAAATTTGATTTAGTTGCATGCAAAGTTAAATTTACTAATTGTCCAAAATTTTGTAAGCTCTGTTGTACTTGTATAAATGAACCTTTAGTGGATAACTCGTTAATGTTTACCAACAAATTATTCATAAAATGCGGATTCATTTGTGCGTTTAAAGCTTGATATTTTAGGGCTGTTATTTTTTCATTCAGTTCATGTTGTTTTTTTAATTTTTGTGAATGATTATAAATAATAAGAATAATAAAACCCAATAGTATTAATCCAATTAATATTTTAAACCACCAAGTAGTATAATAAGCAGGGCTGATTATAAACAAATAATTAGCTATTTTTGCACTTTCTACATTACTTTTAGAAATTGATTTTATTTCAAAATTGTAATTTCCAGCAGGTAAAGCAGAGTATCTTACCGTATGGTTAGTGGTTTTAATCCACTCTTTTTCTAATCCTTTTAAGCGATATTTAAAATGGATATTTCCCATACTTTTAAAGGATATTCCAGAGAAATTGAATTGAATATTGTTGTGTTTATAATTAAAAGTGTTTTCTGTATTGTTGTTATTAATTACACGGTTATTTACAGAGATTTCATTTATATGAATTTTAGGAGCCAAATTTGAGTTAATCTCCTTATTTAAGTTAATAACATTTAATCCGTTTGAAGTAGTAACATAAACTTTATTATTTTTAACATAACAGTCGCGAACATCATTACTATATAAACCATCGGAAATGGTAAAGCTTTTTATGTTTTTAATGGAAAGGTCTTTATTTAAAACTAATTTATTTAATCCAAAATTAGTGGAAAGCCAAATGTTATTTTTTGTGTCTAGAAAAATGTTTTTAACATAGTTACTTAATAATCCATCTTTGGCGGATATGCTAGTAAATTTACCATTATTTAAAATACCTAAACCATAAGAATTGGATCCAATTAATAAGCCATAAGGAGAATTTTCTAAAGAATAAATAATACTATTTTTAAAATGAGATCCAATATCAAAATTTTTGATAGTATTTTTTGTTGTTACAAAAAGTCCTTTAGTGGTACCTATCCATAAGCTATCGTTTTTATAAAAAACAGAAGTACTTCGTTTATCCCATAATTTTGAAACCTTATAATCATAACAACTAATTTTAGCCACTCCGTTAGAATTTGCTGTAAAAAGATAGTTATTGTTAAAAGTGATGTCTTTAAAATTAGTTAATCGTGATTTAGAAAAATGGGCATCAGATATTTTTGTAATATTTTCTAATTTAAATTTAGAATTTAGTGTTTTTAAATTTAATTCGCTAACCACATATAATTTTCCATTATGTTGTTCAAGATGTCGTATTCGTTCAGAAGTATTTGAGGTAGTCAAAGTGAATTCAGTAGCTAAAGTTTCAGGATTTAAAATAAGAAGCTCACTTTGCTCATTTCCAATAATGAGTTTGTTATTATAAAAACTGATAGTATGTAAATCGTTTTTTTTCTTATTAACAAACTGAATTCCATTAATGTTTAAATTAGGAAAAAAATACAATCCGTTGGAAGTACTTCCAATCCAAATATTATTTTCATTATCCACAAAAGCTCTAGTTGTTCTAACAGATGGAAGTATTATTTTTGGATATTTATTTAAGTTAGCTTTATTATAAATATGTACTCCTTGATTTAAATTAGTTATCCAAATGTTGTTATCTATATTATAAATTTTGACTAAATAGTTAATTTCATGTTTAGAAAATTTAGATAAAATAATTTTAATAGTATCATTTGCATTTTTTAATAAAAAACCAGAATTATTTTTAATATTATTTATGGATTTTGAATTAAAATTTTTATAAATAAAAGGTTGCCAAGTGTTTGTTCTATAATTTTTATTAAGTTTTTTTGTAACTAAATAAGGCTTTTTCTTAACCGTATAGTATGAAAATAAAAATAGGTTGTTGTTTTTATCTTCAATAACGCAGGATGAAAATTTAGGAATAATTTCTTTTTTAAAATTATAGCTTGTAACGTTTAAATTTTTATCTAATTTTTTTATGTTTTTGTAATTTTTACAAAACCACAAGTTTCCTTCTGTGTCCTCAAAAATATTATTTACAAAACCATCAAAATTTAGTTTTTTTAAAAAAGAATCTGTTTTATTATTATGAAAACTTCCATTTTTAATAAATCCGATATTTCCATTAAAAGAAGCAAGCCAAATGCGTTGATTTTTGTCTTTATAAAAATATAAAATTTCGTTACCGGGTAAACCATCAGATACTGTATAATTTGTAAAAGAAATCCCGTCAAATTTACTTATCCCATAGTCTGTAGCAATCCAAAGAAAACCAGTTTCATCATTAACAATATCATAAATAGTATTGCTAGGTAAACCATTACTTGTTGTAAACTGGGTTAATCCTGGTATTTGGCAAAAAGCATAGTTATAAAAAAATAAAAAAAGTAATGTTAGACGTAAATAATGCTTCATTTTTAATATTCTTCATCTCAAAGGTAACGTTTATTAAATAAAATATAACGCTAATCACTTATAAATGAACGTTTGTGAATTTAGGGTTTTAATTAGATTTAATTGGTTGTAGTTTTAGACTCTAATTAGAATTTAAAGAGGAAGATAAGCAGAAAAAGATATTTAAAGCGCATTTTTAATGCGCTTTTTTACTTCCCTAAATCTAATTTAAATTAAATTTAAATGTATATATTGTAAATATTAATTTAATTTTGTACTCACTTGAAAAACAGCACTATACATTTAAAAAGGTATAAAAATACTATAGATTTTTTAAAATCGGTACTACCAGCACCAGCAACAATTTTAGATTTAGGCGTAAGGAATAAACTAAGCGTTTTAATGGAAGAAAATGGGTATAAAGTAATTAATACTACTGGAGAAGACTTAGATGATATTTTTATAGCAGTTAAAAATAAGGAAATAGACGCAGTTACTGCATTTGAAATATTTGAACATTTAATAGCACCGTACAATATTTTAAAAGAAATTAAATGTGAAAAATTAATAACAACAATACCTCTTAACCTGTGGTTTGCAAATGCTTATAGAAGTAAAATGGATTTAAGGGACAGACATTATCATGAATTTGAAGATTGGCAATTTGACTGGTTGTTAGAAAAATCGGGTTGGAATATTAAGAAAACTAAAAAATGGACTAGTCCAATTAACAAAATAGGAATTAGACCAATATTAAGAAAGTTTACTCCTCGTTATTACGCGGTATTTGCGGAAAAGAAATTGAAATGAGAATTGGAATGATTTTGGATAAAACATTTCCACCCGATCCTCGTGTGGAAAATGAAGCCATTTCTTTAGTAAAAAATGGATTTGAAGTGTATTTATTCTGTTTAACGTTTGGAAATCAAAAAACAGTAGAAATTATAAACGGAATTAAAGTTAAACGATATGCTACCAATAAATTTATTTATAAATCATCAGCACTTGTTTACACAGTTCCATTTTATAATTTTGTAATGGCTAAAAAAATAAAAAGTTTTTTAGTTAATAATAATATTCAAGCCATTCATATTCATGACATGCAAATTGCAGAAGCCGTTTTTAAAGCAAATAAAGGCTTAAAGTTGCCAACAGTTTTAGATTTACACGATAATATGCCAGAGGTAATTAAGTTTTATCCTCATCTTCAAAAGTTTCCCGGTAAATACCTAATTTCTCCTAAAAAATGGAAGAGGAAAGAAGAAGGGTTTATTAAAAAAGCTACTAAAGTTTGTACAGTTTCGCAAGAATTTATTGATGAGGTGGTTTATAGAACAGGTATTTCTAAAAATAAAATAACTTTAGTTCCAAATACTGTGCAAAAGGAATTTTATAAAAATGCTAAAATTTACAATTCCATTTTAACTAAATATAAACGTAATTTTGTGATATTGTATTTAGGCGATACTGCAATTAGACGAGGATTATTAACGGCCATAAAAGCATTACCACAATTAATTAAAAAAATACCGAATATTAAATTGGTAATTGTTGGTAGTAATACTACGGATTTGGTTTTGTTTGATGAAGTAACTAATTTGAAATTAGATAATTATGTAGATTTTGAAGGATGGCAAAATGTCGAATTATTTCCATCTTACATTAAGACTAGTGCAATTTGTATATCACCGCTTTACAGAAATATACAACACGATGTTGCTTATGCAAACAAGTTATTTCAATATATGAGTTTTGGCAAACCGTTGCTAGTGAGTAATGCGATTGCTCAGAAAACATTAATTGAAAAAGTAAATGCAGGGCTTGTGCATATTGAAAAGGATGCTAATGATTTTGCAAAAAAGATTTTAATGCTTTATGCTGATGAAAATTTAAGATTAAAGTTAGGGGAAAATGGAAAACATTTTATTGAAAACGATTTTAATTGGGAAAAAACTTCAGAAAAATTAATAGATTTATACAAAAATATTAAATAGTGAAACGTGCTTTAATAATAACGTATTATTGGCCTCCAGCAGGTGGCTCTGGTGTGCAACGTTGGCTAAAATTTATAAAATATTTTCGTGATTTTGATATTGAACCTATTGTTTATACGGTAAAAAATGCAACCTATCCAATAATTGATAAATCGCTTTTAAATGAAGTTCCAAATAATATTGAAATATTAAAACAACCAATTTGGGAACCAAATAATCTATTTTCTTTTGGTAGAAAAAATCCAAAACAATCCGCAGGATTTTTAAATAAAAAACCTTCTTTTTTTGGTAAAATTTTACAATATATTAGAGCTAATTATTTTATCCCAGATGCCCGTAAGTTTTGGATTAATCCTTCCGTAAAATTCTTGAAAAACTATTTAAAAAATAATCAAATTGATGTAATTATTACTACAGGTCCACCTCACAGCACACATTTAATTGGATTAAAATTAAAAGAAGATTTGCAACTAAAATGGATTGCAGATTTTAGAGATCCATGGACAGATATTGATTATTTTCATTATTTGCTATTAACCAAAAAATCACTAAAAAAACATCAATATTTAGAGCAAAATGTTGTGAAAAAGGCTGATACTGTTATAGTTGTTGGTAATACTATGAAACAAAATTATTTAAAATTTAATAAAAATATTTTTACCATAACCAATGGTTTTGATGATGAAATATCCAACGAAAAAGTTGTTCTAGACACTAAGTTTACTTTTACTCATATTGGTCTTATGAATTCCGATAGAAATCCTGTTTTATTATGGAAGGTTTTAAAAGAAATAGGAGTGAAAAATCACCAATTTCTAAACGATTTGAATATTAAATTGATTGGAAAAATTGATAATGAGGTTTTAGTTAGTATTTCAGATAATAATTTAACTGAAAATGTTAACGTCATTGATTATGTACCTCACAATAAAATAGGTAATTTTCAAAAGGCATCACAAGTATTATTATTAGTTGTAAATAATGTGCCAAGTGCAAAAGGAATTATCACAGGTAAAATATTTGAGTATCTTAAAGCAAAAAGACCAATTTTGGCAATTGCACCAAATAATGGCGATTTAGCAAATATTATAAATGAGACAAATGCAGGTTTTGTGGTAGATTATAAAGATAAAGAGTTATTAAAAAGTACTATTTTAGCATTATATGCTTCTTATAAAAAAGGAAATTTGTATATAGATTCTAAAAATATGGAACAATATCATAGGAAGGTATTAACCAAAAAAGTTGCAACTATAATAAAGGATATTACCAAATGAAAAAAATTGTAACTATAGTTGGTGCTCGACCTCAATTTATTAAAGCTGCTGTTTTAAGTAGAATTATAGCTGAGAATAAAGAAATTAAAGAAGTTTTAGTGCATACTGGTCAGCATTTTGATACAAATATGAGTGCTATTTTTTTTAATGAAATGCAGATACCTAAACCAACGTATAACTTAGGGGTTAATACTTTAAGTCATGGTGCTATGACTGGTTTAATGCTTCAAAAAATAGAAGAAATTCTAGTCAAAGAGAAACCTGATTTAGTAGTAGTTTATGGAGATACAAACTCTACGCTGGCTGGTGCATTAGCAGCTAAAAAACTCCACATAAAAGTTGCACATATTGAAGCAGGTTTGCGATCTTTTAATATGAAAATGCCCGAAGAAATTAATCGGATTTTAACGGACAGAATTTCGGATTTGTTATGTTGTCCTTCCGAAAATGCCATAACTAATTTAAAACAAGAAGGTTTTGATAATTTTGATTGCAACATTGTAAAAAGTGGTGATATCATGAAAGATGCAGTTGAATTTTATAGCGGAATGGCTTCTAAAAAATCTACCATAGTGGATGACTTAAATTTAGAATCAAATAATTTTGTGTTAGCAACAATACACCGACCAGAAAACACAGATTCTTTGGAAAAATTAAAGTCCATTTTTAAAGGATTAGAAAGCATCCATAAGAAGTTGAAAGTTGTAATTCCTATTCATCCAAGAACCAAAGCAGTTTTAGAAAAAAACAATTTACATTATAAGCTAACTTTTATAGAGCCCGTAGGTTATTTTGATATGTTGCAATTATTACAGCATTGTAATTTAGTGGTAACAGATAGCGGTGGATTGCAAAAAGAGGCCTTTTACAATAAAAAAATGTGCATAATTGCAAGAGAAGAAACCGAATGGGTTGAATTAATAGAAAATAATTTTGCGGTTATTTGTGGAGCTGATTCTGGTGAAATTGAAAATGCTTTTGAGGCTTTTCAAAATATAGATTTAGATTTTAATAAACCTTTATTTGGTGATAATGTTGGGGTGAAAATTTATAATGAAATACTTTCAATTTTATAATGGGAATTGTACTGAAACAGTCATTTAAAAACACCTTAATTCTATTTTTAGGATTTGCCATTGGGGCAGTAAATGTATTGTTTTTATATACTCACTTTTTACAAGCTAATTATTTTGGGTTGATTACTTTTTTATTATCAAGTGCAAATATTTTATTACCATTAGTTGCTTTAGGAATGCAGCATACTATTATTAAATTTTTCTCGTCATATCAAACTAAACTTGAGAAAGATACGTTTTTAACAACTACGTTATTATTGCCTTTAATTGTAATTATTCCTTTAGGAATTTTGGGCTTGTATTTCTATGAAAATATAGCTACTTGGATATCTACGGAAAATATTTTAATAAAAAAATACACATTTCTTATTTTTATTGTAGCCGTTTTTATGGGTTATTTTGAAGTATTTTATGCATGGACCAAAGTGCAATTTAAATCGGTATTTGGGAATTTTATAAAAGAAATATTTGCTAGAGTTTGTGTAACTGTTTTATTGTTTTCGGTATATTTTAATTGGTTAACTAATCAGCAATTTATTTATGCAATTGTTGTGGTTTATGGAATCCGAACATTAATAATGTTAGTATTTGCTTTAATGGTTTATAAACCAACGTTCCATTTTAAATTTCCAACTAATTTAAAAGAAATCATTTCTTTTTCAATATATATATTAGTAGCAGGTTCGGCTGCGGGAATTTTATTAGAAATTGATAAATTTATGATTCCTCAAATGGAACAAATAGCAGAAGTTGCATATTACGCTGTTGGAATTTACATTGCAAGTGTAATTGCCATACCTACAAGAGCTATGCAACAAATTACAAGTCCGATTATTGCCAAAGGAATGAATGAAAATAAAATGGATGAAATTTCAAATTTGTATAAGCAATCTTCTATAAATTTATTAGTAGTTGGTGGTTTGTTTTTTTTACTTATTAATTTGAATATAAATGAATTATATCAATTAATTAATAAACCACAGTTTACTAAAGGGATATGGGTAGTATTAATAATATCCTTTGCTAAATTAATGGAATTAGCTTTAGGGACAGGAAATGCCATTTTAGTAAATTCTAAATTTTACAGACTGTTTTTTTATATCTCATTGGCAATGGCGTTGAGTGTAATTTTATTAAATCATTGGTTAATTACTGTTATGGGTATTAATGGTGCTGCCTTAGCGACTTTAATAGTGGTAGTCGTTTACGGAATTATTAAAATTATGTTTATTAAAACAAAATTAAACCTTCAGCCATTTAATTTTAAAACTATCAAATTAATTTTGGTAATTGCTGTTTTATTTATAGGGTTTAGTTACTGGAATTTTAATTTTAATCCATTATTAACTATTATTTTAAAGAGTTTAATTATTGGTATTTTGTATTTAATAATTATTAAAAAGTTGAAAATTTCTAATGATATAAGTGAACTAATGATTAAATATTTAGTTAAAAAATAAAAAACCACTACAGCAATAGTGGTTTTAATTATGAAAAATCAAGATAACTCCTAATTTCAGCAGTATTATAAATTAGGTTTTCTTAGGTGTAAAAGTACGGCTACTATTAAAACGGATATGTAATGTATGTTACAACTTATTTAAAATAAATAGTAATGATTTGTCGAAATTTTCAAAATTAAAAATATGACCTACATAATTCACTTTTTTTATGGCTTAATAATGGGATATTTTGGATTAATTTCTCCTGGTATGTTAAATATGACTGCTTTAAAAATTAGTTTAACAACCAATAAAAGAAATGCTATTAAATTTGCTTTTGGAGCCTCATTAATAGTTTTTGTTCAAGCAGGAATTGCTTTGTTTTTTGCAGATTATCTGGTGCAAAACCCTGAGGTAATTAAGGGGTTAAAAATGGCAGGAGTAGTCGTTTTTTTTATATTAACTGTTTTCTTTTTTTACTTGTCTAGAAAGGAATTCAAAACCAATTCGACCAAAGGCAAAATGAATTATATCATTAATGGCATTGGAATGTCTATGGCAAATATGTTGGCAATACCATTTTATTTAGGACTTAGTATTTATTTAGCATCAATCCATAAAATAATTATTAAACAACCGTATATTTTATTTTTTATTGTTGGTGCTTCAATTGGAGCATTTTTATTGTTTTATACCTATATTGTATTCGCTAAAATTATTAAAAATAAAGTCTCTTTTATCGCTAAAAATATAAATATTTTACTGAGTGTTTTATTTTTAATATTAGGAATTTTGACATTGGCAAAACTACTAAACTAATTTTATTTTTATATTTGTTACAAATACCAAAACTGTTGTATGATTAAAGCTATTGAAAAAAATTTGGATAGAGGAATTCAACTTTTATCTCAAATAACGGATGAACAATATAGTAATACATCTATAGCACCATATTATTCAAGTATCGGTAGCCATGTTCGTCATATTTTAGATGTTTTTGATTGTATTTTTGAAGGATTACCTTTTGAAAACATTAATTTAATTGCTAGAAAAAGAAATATTATGGTAGAAAAGTTTACCATTAATGGTATTAATTATTTTGAAGAAATAAAGTTAAAATTAAATCAATTAGGTACTGAGAATTTAAATATAATAGTTAAAGTGACTGATGACTTAGGGTTGGGCAAAGTTACAGCAAATTACACTCTAGTAGCAATATTAATTCAAGCTCATAGTCATGCAATACATCATTTTGCTAGTGTTGGATATATCATCTCTCAACTTGGCATAAACCTTCCAGATGATGATTTTGGACTTAATCCTACCACTCCAACCCCCTTAAAAATAGATAATAATTAAAAATAAATAAGAATTATTATTCCATTTATTTATAAAACCTTTCCATTTGTTAAAAAAAATAATTTTTTTCAAGTAAAACATTGTGCATAAATAATTTAGATAATAGTTTTGGCGATAATAAAAAGTCCCCATCAATGAAAAAAATTACCCTACTAATTCTACTATTAATTAACTTATGCGTTTATAGTCAAGTTAAAATAGGACATAATCCTTCTCAAATTAATGTTAATTCCTTATTAGAGCTAGAAAGTTCTAATAAAGTTTTTGTATTAAATAAAATGACTACGTCAGAAATGAATGCTGTGCAACCTTTAGATGGCGCAATGGTATTTAATATTGATGATAAATGTATTTTTATTTATGAAGGTACTGCTTGGAAAAGTTTATGCAATTCTGGAACAGATGATCAAAAACTGACTTTTAACAACACTTCAAATATTTTAACACTTGAAAATGGAGGTACGGTAGATTTATCAAAATTTATTGAAACTACTACTACTTTAGTTGATAATGGTGATGGAACCTTTACTTATACCAATGAAATTGGGAATACAACGAATATTGGAACTATCGGCCCTAAAGGCGATACGGGAGCACAGGGAATTCAAGGACCAAAAGGAGACGCAGGAGCAGACGGTACAAATGGAACAAATGGAATTGACGGAGCCCAAGGCATCCAAGGTTTAAAAGGAGATAAAGGAGATACAGGAGCGCAAGGGATTCAA
>Ga0209633_10000481_pt1 | contig 46326 bp, 50 predicted proteins | sample Cruoilmetagenom1_FD_187290 | JGI IMG/M metagenome (GOLD analysis project Ga0209633, IMG submission 187290) | Oil polluted marine microbial communities from Coal Oil Point, Santa Barbara, California, USA - Sample 1 (SPAdes) (version 2) | ecosystem: Environmental > Aquatic > Marine > Oil seeps ... | reverse complement strand
AATGAAGTCCTGACCGTTATGACTGTTTAAGACTTGGAAGGGTTCTGGCCAAACTCGTGTATTCGAATTGACAATATTCATAAAGACTATTAGATATTTGACTCCGACAATAAATGGGGGCTCACCATTCATCGCATAATTATAATAAACACCAGTTTCAATCAACTTAGAATTGATACTACCATAAAACTTCTGATCTATCTTAAAATCGATCAACACTTTTGAACCTCGAGTTCCTTGCTGGATAAATTCAATTCTAGACACCATAACAATTCCTATAAACCCGTTTTTTTCTTTATATGCCTGAATGATACTATTTTTCATTATTTTATTTCGTAGTATTTATCCTTTTCAATCCTTGGTGGATGCGCTATGGTACCGGTAACTATATTGTATTTTTTTCCAGAGACTTTGTCCACCGTATAGGATTCATCCCAGTTCTTTGACACAAAATTAACCTCATAATGATCAAGTTGTTCTCGAACCACCATATCATCTTCAAAAAATTCAAATTCCAGCTTTTCAATATCAATTGAAGCACTTTTTTTATCGTCTCTATTTAAAACAAACTGAAGATGTTTTTTTGCATCTTCAGTTTGTTTATAAAAAGAAATATTTTTTCTGTCATAATTTTTAAAATCTCTTGGATTAGAAAGCACGCTATAACTCAATTTTTTTCGATAATATTCACACCAATATCACCATAAAAGATAGAATTAAGAGGAAGATATTTAATGGGGATATGAAACGAAACAAAAATAGTAGTGCTATTGGCTATTACCCTAATCCTGTAATCATTGGGGTCAATATTTATATTCTTTTTAGTCAATTCTTGTTGAGCTAGTTCAATAATTGCATCTCGTCCTAGTTGTTTAATTTTATCTACAACGGTTATTGTTATAATATTTAGAATTTCATTTTGTGTGGTCGAATCTAAAATTTCTTTTAAAGGATCTTCGTTAATTTCTTCTGAAGTAGAGGGCGGCATTGGTATATAACTCGATTGTATGCTGGGAGATTGTTTACCTGTTATTTTATATATAAAATATCTTCCAAAAGCAACCTCGTTGTCAACATTTATACTAAAATGATCTTCATGCTCATAAATACTAATTTCAAATTCATTAGTAGGAGGTAAACCATAGTGCTTTTTTACAAATTTAATATTTTCTAAATCTTGTTTCGTTAGTGTATGGAAATCATCTACTGACCAAATATCAGTTTCTTGAGTCAAAATATTAACAGAAAAATCATTGATTCTACTCTCTTGTTTATTTATAGGATAATAATTAATTAGTCTTCTAAATTTTACCAAAGCTTCCGTTTTATTTGCCCATACTCTTATTTCATAATCTTCAGGATTAATTTCTAATTCAGGCATTCTCTCCTTAATAATGGTAAATGCATAAGCAATAATTGTTTCTTTACCTTGCAGCATTATTTCTTTTGTAGTGTTATTCATAGTTTGATTTTGAGAAAAACTGAAAACAGTTCTTACCATTAAAAGCAATAATATATACCTCGTTTTTCTATTCATTGCTATTCATTCTGAGTACTCATTTCATCATTCTTTTCAACTATTTTGCGTATCAGATTAGCTGTATATTTTAAAAACTCTTTATCTCTAATTCCGTAACCATCGAGCCCTATTAATTTAACACTGTCCGTCTCAATAGGTTCTAATTTTAGAAAAAACAATGTGTAACCCTTACCTTTTCCTGTAAATCGGAGCTCATTTTCTTTACGATGTATATCATACTTACTAAGCATATCAGCATACGGAGAATCTTGTATCAAAAGATAATTTTCAACAGTTAAGAGTTTTATATTCTCCTCATATTCTTTTTTTTGCTTATTTCCTGAAATAACAAGGTATCCGAAAAGAAGTACCAGAATTAAAACAATAATTAAAAATATTTTCATAGTATTATTTTTTTAGTCACAACGAACCTGAAATATAGAGTTTTCATCTATTTCAAATTTATCAGATGTTTTAGAAAATTCTTTTAAAACTATATAAGCATAGATGATCGACATGTCATGAAATGATTCATCAGATTTAATATATTCATTGCCTTCTATATATGTTTTAGTATTAATAAAGGCATTTTTTTGTTCGTTGAAAATGTGGTGTTCATGTATGTCTTGAGGCTCCTCCTCACTATCAAGTCCACCAAACATATTATAAGACGGATTGAGATAGATGGTATCTCTATTCATCTCTATGTCAATCATATTTTTTAAAAATTCAATATCCTCATCTTTATTATCCAATGGAGTTCGTTCCGAATACTTATTATCTTCAAAATAAAGGCTATTTTCTTTGAATGTAGCATAAAATGGTCGCGTTTCATAGCTGTTTACTTCAATATAATTTGCAAGAAAATCATTATACCCCTCAGGGTTTTTAAAGGTGATTATCTTACTACGTCCATCTCCATAATTTTCAAACATTAATGAAATACTATTCGCAGTAGCTTTAAATGTGTGTACATAAGGAAAATCAAAGCAATTAGCATCTATATTAAACACTCGTTGCATAGTATAATCTTCTTCTTTAGTTGTTCTTAATTGGATAAAAGTTTCACTATTTTCAAAACCTGTAAAAAAGATTTTTGTACTGTCTTTTAAATCTTTATTGTGTCTTCCAAATAATTCAAACTTACTTTCTTTTATATTTGGTGAAAACCTATAAATAGTATCTTCTGTCAATTCCCACTTCCCGGTTTGAATACCACCAAAATATGTAATAGCATAATTGCCATTTTCCAACACAATTAAGTGGCTGCCACCTTCTGGCGAGTGAGAACCTAAAGAGTATGTACCGGTTATATTAGCATTATTTTGGGCATTGGCTATACTTGTCATAAAAATTGTTGTTATAATTAAAAATTTTATTTTTTTCATTATTTAAAATTTCGTTATACAAATTTGCTGTTTAAATAACATAGCTAAAACGCCTTAAACCGTGAAATCATAGACCCTGAAAATAGGGGTCTAGATAATAATTATTTGTTAGGGTTGATTTTGTACGCCGAATTAAAAATTTTATCCCAAATCACGGTGTAAAATCCATAATTGCAATTAGATCGGGTATGATGTGTTTTATGGAATATATGATTTCCAAAAAAAACGGGTTGTTTTATTGATTGGGTATTTAAATGTCCAATAACACCATATAACCAGTTGAAAATTATAAAAATTATAAAACTGTAAAAATTTAAAGAAAAAATGAGGCATGCTAACGTCAATAATATACCAAAAGAAAATGCTTCAAAAGGATGCATTACATACAGACTAAATATATTAAAATATTTATGTTCATGATGATCTTTATGAAGTGCTTTTAAAGGTTTAAGAGTATGTGATAAATAGTGAAAGATATACATCGTGAAATCAAATCCAATAAATAGTAACAGAAGGTCAATAAAAAAATGGTTTTCTGTAAAACTAATATTTGATGTAGTAAACAGGAGATATCCGGGAATTGCTACAAGAATATTAATAAGTAGTATCAATAAACTATTTTTCACATCTAACTTTGATATTTTCAGACTTTCAGTTTTGTATAAGTAGTTCCAAGAATGATTAATTAAAATATTGATCAAATACATCATTATGCTACCCAAGATCAACGCTCCGAAAAAATAATAGGTATTGTTTAATAAGTTTATCAAAGCATCTAGTTTTTAGTTGTATCAACATTTAAATAAACACCCAATAAAATGGGGTAAATTAGTAAAACGAATATTTTTTAAAGATATTTTTTTGTTTAAAGTAAATCGTGACAGTACATAAAAACTAAGGATAAACTAACTTATCATATTTCCCTTCAATAGTTTCTCCATACATCCCTTCTTGGTAGACAAATGTATCGGGATTTACATCCTGTAAACGCCTTTCAAAAAAATAAACGTGATTTTTATCCTTCGCAAATTGTGCGTTAATTACTTGAAAAGATGCAATATCAGCATCTTTAATTATTTGTGAACGGCTAAAAACATGATCTTTATCTCTAGCATACATTTCCTCACAATCTTTAAATACTTTAAAAGTTTTATGATCTGCATCAATAATCCTTAGGCTTAAACAATACACATCATTTTTATAAAGGTTGTGTATTCTAGAAATTTCTGTTAACTCATTTCGCTTAACAAAAAGCGTATAATTGTCATCATAAACAAGATTCATCAAACTTCGGTCATTATCTAGTTTTTCAATTTCTCTCTTCCCATATTTTATGGGATTTGCATCCATAACAATATTACCTATATAGTATAGATTGTTTTTGTCCTTTGAAAATAATGTGTTTATAAATTCGTAACTATCTGGGTCACTTTTCAATAATGGTTTGGTTTCATAATAGAGTCTATTTTTATCACGCTGATAATGATCGTTGATAATTTCAAAGCTATACGGATCAACATCTTTCAGCAATTTGCTCCCGGAATAAATAGCATGATTATCCTTTGCAAAACTCTCTTTAATCACACTAAAACTGTCAGCATTGGCGCTTTCAATAAGCATCATTTGATAATAAACAGCTTCCCCAATTCTTAGGTAATTTTCATCACTATCGTTCGTAATTTTTTCAGGGTTTTCAGATATAGCAACCAATTTTTTCTCCATAAAGTAGAGATTTGTATCGTCTCTAGAAAAATCTCCCCACAAATGTCTGTAAGAGGAAGCATCGGCACCTTTTATGGACAGATATAGATAAAAAACTTGATTCGCATCTTTGGTATAGGTGAAGAATTTGTATTTTTCATCGTAGATCTCCTCTGGAGATACTAAATCAAATGTATTCGGGTCTGCACCTTCAATGATCATTTCGTTATGATAGACATGATTTTTGTCTTTTGCCAGATTATACGCTAGTACTTCAAAAGATTCAGGATCAGAATTTTCAATCTCTCTGGCGCCTAAACTAAAAAAGTTTGCACCACTTACAAATACGACCCCTTCATTTTTATAATAGTATTGATTGCTTAAATTTTTATCGATGACTTTAGCACCATTAGAAAATGATGTTGAACCATAGAAAAAAATGAAGAAAACAAAAAGAACGGCAGCAAAGCTTATCCCAATAATAATTACTATTATAATACCAATAGTTTTCATTTTTTTAGATCTTTTATTTCGATCGTATTTTCACTTTTTGATCGATAGTTATACATTGGAATGAATCAACAAATCATTTTATAAAAAACCAATATTCCTATATTTAGAAAGCTAAATATAGGAATATTCTTGAGTGGTTGTTAGTTTACGCCCGGTATTATAATCCTCTTTTTAGCTCTTCTATTGTTTTTGCCATTACTACTCCCGGTAATTTAATAGGAGCTGCAACTTCTGCTAAGAATGTACCTTTTACTTCACCTGTTTTATAAGTTGTAAATCCGATACGATATAGACCAACAGTCAATGCTTTTAGCGGGTCACTAACTTCACTTTTATATCTTAATAAAGAGTTATAACCATTTCCACTTGGTTGTTTAGGCATTTCACTACTATCATCATTAGATGCTAATGTTGTCCATTTTGCATTTTTTGCAGCATCTTCGCTAATTTTATCTTTACTAATAATATCAGAACGTTCTAATGTAATATAAGTGTCAAAATACTCTTCAGAGCCAGTATTTTCTGAATAAGATATTGAAGTAGTTGCATTTTTTATTTTAGTTTTTCCTACAGGAGACATCATTCTCACTCCTAGTTCTGGAGCCACTGCAGGAACCCATATATAGATATAATAAAACTTTTTACCATCTCTTGTTTCATCTTCATTACCTGGAGAAGCATATCCTAGGTATGAAACTACATCAGTATAAGGAACTTTAATTGTTTTTGGGCCCATTTTTTTTTCAATAGAGCTACCGAATTTTTTTAGTTTTTGCGCTTGAGTATTAAAATTGTTACCCAAAACGATAATTGTAAATAAGATTAAGATTTTTGTTTTCATTTTTAATGTATTTAATTGATGTTAATTTTTAAGTGAAGACACTTATGTTTGATCTAAATTAGGCTTACAAGAATAAGAATGAAGCTACAATCATCCATCCACCTACAATCAATCCTAAGATTCCTAGTTTACCTTGTTTTGGAGCTAATTTTTCTCTTAGTTGGTTTCCTTTTTCTTTTGCCGCTTCATTTTTTGAAAGGAAGAACTTATTGATTAGTCCAAATCCAAGCATAAATCCTAATGTTGCTTCAACAACATTTCCTGCTAAAAGAGTTATCCACCAGACAGGATTTGTTGTTAGCCATCCAATGTTTAAAACAGCAGAGATGATTCCCCAAACTCCCCAGAAACAGAATACCAAGCCTATCCATCCTTGATAAGGTTCTATTTTTTCTAAAAGTTCTTTTGCGTTTGGTTTTTTTGAAAGCAGTAGCGATGGTACTGCGATAATACTTAATAAGATTAATGTGATTCCCCAAGTCATTATTTTAAATTTTTAAGGGTTAATAATAATTCATTTGTTGTGTAATACTAATTCATGATTTACGCAGTTATAATAAAGCTCAAATATTTATCAGTCAGTTACAATGCAAATTTGGGAGATATTAAATTTGAGAGAAACACCTTTTATGGTGAAATTGAATACCCTGAAAACGGGGTAGGAATAGTTAAACGAATAATTTTTGAGGATATTAATAAAGTCCGAATTAGTCGGAAGTAATATAAAAGGGTGAATAAAAAGTAAAGAAAGCATCTGTCTATGAAAAGTATATACTAAATAATAATTAGTAATATTTCCATCTTAAATTGATATTTAAAAAGAGCCTTAGTCTTTAATTTACTCAGACTTAAATTCAGGTTTAAAATCTTTTTGATATTGCTCCCATTGTTCTTTAGTCGTTTTTTTGAGATCATTATTTGCAAAAAATTTCAAGAAAATTTCTAACTGATTAGGCGCATGATACCCTTTAACAGGGGTAATCAAATCACTATTTTCATCTAAAAAAACGATGGTTGGGTAGGCATTAACTCTAAAATATGCAGCTAATTGATGGCCTGAATTTCTTTTACCCACTTTCGCAGGATCGAAATTAGGATTCTTAAAAGTTTGCTCTTTAAAAGAAACAACATCATTACCTTCTGCATTAAACTTAACCGCGTAGTAGTTTTTATTCACATACGCCGCCACATCTGTATTTTGAAAGGTATTTTTATCTAACAATCTACATGGGCCGCACCAGGTAGTGTACATATCCATCATTATTTTACGAGGTTCCTTTGCCTGAGCTGCAACCGCTTCCTCTAATGAGATCCAGTTAATTTTGGTTTTTTCTTGGGCCATCCCGATAAAAGTAAATCCAAGAATAGCAATTAGTATAATAATTTTTTTCATCTATCTATTTTAACATTGATTTAGACACAAATAACATACCTAAATTACAAGGGTAACGTTTGAATTTCAATTTTTAGTATAACTTATCGTACTCCATGCATCAATTTTTTCAACACAGGGTTTAATAAAATTGATATAAACCCAACACCAATAGGTACCAATGTAAATATTAAGAAGAACGTACTTAATGAATACTGTTCAGTAATTTTATCAATCATTCCACCCATAGTTCCGGCAGCTTTTTGACCAATTGCAATGGCTAAATACCAAATACCAAACATAAAACCAATCATTCTTCCTGGCACCAACTTACTTAAATACGACAACCCAACTGGAGATAAACACAACTCTCCCATAGTATGAAACAAATATGCAAAAATTAAAAATGCCATACTCACTGATGCCGTTTTTGCACCTTGTGGAATACCGGTTGTTCCATATGCTAAAATTGCAAATCCAAGACCTAACAAAATTAATCCTAAACCATATTTCATGGCTGCACTAGGGTTGTATTTACTCTCCCACCATTTAGAAAAGAATGGAGCTAAGGTTATTATAAAGAATGAGTTTAAAATTCCGAACCAAGAAGCACCAACTTCTGTAGTATCTTTACTAAATTCTCTATTAATTTTAAAGAAAACAATATACCAAAGGAAAGCAAAAGTAACACCAAGAATAATATTTGAATAAGGGATTTTTGAATATGTTTTTTTAAATAATAAATACAGTACCCAAGTAATAATTGCTAGTGGTCCAACTGTTAGAACCAAATCTACTATTTTAAATATCATTGCTGAAGAACCCGTCAATGCTCTAGCGGTATAATCTCTTGCAAAAATTGTCATAGAACCTAATGATTGCTCAAATGCAGCAAAGAAAAATACAGTAAAAATACCAAATATTGAAACTGCAATAATCCGATCTCTTATTATTGGTGAATATCTAAAAATTCTTGAAATTATCAAGTACAGGAATAGCACTAATCCTGTTAAAATAGTAACTGTGGAACCATCGTAGCCTCCAACGCTAAAGTCAAGGATATTCATATTTCCTATTTTAGACATTGGATCATTGAATAAATATAGTAAACCACTAATTGCTGATAAAACAATCAATATTTTATCTATCGATGTAAAAGGATTTAATTTTTCTGTATCACCTGCAGTTTCTTCAACAACAACATTCTCTTCATTAATATTTTGAGGAAGCTCAACTTCATGAATTTTCGAAGGCCTTTCACCAACACTTCCAAATAAGCCTTTAGCCATCCAAAATTGCAACATTCCTAAGAACATAAAAATTCCTGCCAGCCCAAAACCATAAGACCAACCTAAATTTTCTGCTAAATAACCACAAAGCATCATTCCGAAAAATGCACCAGCATTAACGCCCATATAAAAAATGGTATAAGCACCATCTTTTTTAGATTCTTTCCCTTTATACATGGTAGAAATCATAGAGGTTATATTTGGTTTGAAAAAACCAGTACCAATTACTAATAATGCTAATCCCAGATACAATGTAAATTGAGTTTCAAAAACCATAGAAGCATGTCCGAGCATCATAATAAAGCAACCAATAACTACTGCCCATTTATAACCGGTAAACTTATCGGCAATAAAACCTCCAATAATTGGGGTTAGATAGAGTAAAGAGGCATACGTACCAATTAAAGCCAATGCATGTTCTCTAGGCCATTCCCAACCAGGGTTATCACCAATCAAAGGTGCAGTTAAAAATAATACGAGTAGAATACGCATTCCGTAAAAGGAAAAACGCTCCCACATTTCTGTAAAAAATAGTACAAATAAACCTGCAGGATGTCCTAAAACACTGTCTTTAAATAGATTTTCAATATCGGTTTTCATAAATAAGATTTTGGGTGATTATAAAATGAAAAAGTCTTACACGGTAAAATGTAAGACTTTAAAAATATTTTTAATTATCTGCTAATTCGAATCCTTCAGCCTCATCATCATGAATATCATGTTCATCATCTTCAGCACCATGAGTCAATCTTTTAAGAGGTTTAATAATTGTAATTACCAATAGTCCAAAGACTACAGTAAATATTGTAATGCCGGCAAAAATGGTGTATTCACCATAATCAGAAGCTGATTCACCTAATAACCCGGCAACTTTATTTCCTAATCCGGTAGATGCAAAATATAAGCCCATCATTAAAGAAGCATATCTAACTGGTGCTAATTTTGTAACGAAAGATAGTGAGACAGGGGACGAGGAAAGCTCACCAATTGTATGGAAGAAATAAGCTAATACTAACCAATACATAGCTGATGACCCATTAGCTTTATAATCCATTACGGCAAAAACCATAAACACAAAACCTAGACCCATAATTATGGTTCCAGTTGCCATTTTAAACAATGACGAAGCTTCTTTATTCTTAAGCTTTCGTTTGGCCCATATATTAGCAACCGCGACTGCAAACAAAATTATAAAACCGGCATTTAAACTTTGAAACCATATAGTTGGTACTTCCCAACCAAATAACATTCTATTAGTATAATCGTTGGTATATAAATTCATTAATCCACCAGCTTGTTCAAAAGCGCCCCAAAAAACGATTACCAACATAAAGGATAATAATACTACTAAGAAGCGATCTTTCTCAATTTGAGACCTTAAACTTTTATAGATCATCATTAGCATTCCAACTACTAACGATAAAAAAACAAATAATGCTGCATAACCCCAATGGTCGACTTCAGAAAGAACAAACCCACCATAATACACGGATAAGATTATTAAAACCAACACAATTAATAAATGCTTTGTAGATTTAAATAAATCGCTAAAAATTTGTGATAAAGACACTTGATCTTTCATTTCTTCTTCAGAAGTTACATTACCTACATGAGTTAAGTATTTTTGCCCCCAAAGATAGACCATCAATCCAAATAACATTCCTATTCCTGCTAAACCAAAACCAGCATGCCAGCCCCATTTCGCGACAACTAATCCTACAATTGTAGTGGCTAATAATGAACCAGTATTAATGCCGATATAAAAAATACTAAATCCCTTATCACGTCTAATATCACCCTTTTTATATAGACCTCCTACCATTGTAGAGATATTAGGTTTTAACATACCCACTCCTAAAATTATTAGTATTAGACCTGTATAAAAAGCCCAAAGAGCTTCTATTGCTAAAGTTCCATGTCCTAAAACTAAAATAACGGCTCCAACAAGTACTGCACGTTTTTGTCCTAGAATTTTGTCTGCAACCATCCCGCCGGGAATTGACATTAAATAAACAAGCATCGTATACCATCCATAAAGTTTGAGAGCTTCGGCATTGGTCCATCCAAGTCCAGGTCCTTGTGCATCAGTTAATTCAGCCGCCATATATAATGACAAAAGGCCTCGCATCCCGTAATAAGAAAAACGCTCCCACATTTCAGTAAAGAATAATACATATAACCCCACCGGGTGTCCAAAAAGCTCTTTTTGATGAGATTGTTTAAGTGTTGTACTTGACATAAAAATTTGGGTTTAAATTAATGTTTGATCTCTTTAGTTATAGAGGTTTGGTTAGATGTATTTTGTAAATGAGTATCGATAAAAGTAGTCATTTTTTTATAAAGATGTAAACGCGTGTTTTTACCTCTATTAATCCCATGTGTTCTATCCGGATATACAAATAAATCAAATTGTTTATCAGCTTCAACTAAAGCGTTTATCATACGGGTAGTATTTTGTACATGTACATTATCATCTCCTGTACCGTGTACTAACAGATAGGCTCCTTTTAATTTATCAACATGATTTATAGGCGAATTATCGTCATAACCAAATGCATTTTCTTGTGGTGTTTGCATATAGCGTTCGGTATAAACGGTATCATAAAATCGCCATGAAGTTACCGGAGCGACGGCAATGGCCATTTTAAAAACATCTGCGCCTTTAGTAATGGCCAATGACGACATATAGCCACCATAACTCCAACCCCAAATACCAATATTATTTTGATCGATATAATCTAATTTACCCAACTCTTTAGCGGCTTCTATTTGATCTTCAATTTCGTATTTTCCCAGTTCTTTATACGTTACTTTTTTAAATGCAGCACCTTTTAAACCGGTTCCTCTACCATCAACACAAGCGATAATATATCCTTTTTGAGCAAGCATTTGATACCAATAGTCATTGGCACTATTCCATCTGTTCGCCACTGATTGCGATCCGGGACCCGAATATTGATACATAAATAGCGGGTATTTTTTATTTGGATCAAAATCAGCAGGTTTTATCATCCAAGCATTGAAATCGCCATTTTTGGTCTTTAGTGTAAAAAATTCTTTCGGTGACATTTTATAAGCTGATAATTCCTCAGTCAACCCTTTGTTATTTTTTATCTCCTTTAATTGTTTGCCAAATTGCGCTTCATTCAAGGTGTAAATTGTAGGAGTAGCAGCATCAGAATAGGTGTTTACATAATAGTTAAAACTATTGCTAAATGCGGCGTTGTTAGTTCCGGTATTGCTACTTAATCTTTTTTTATCTTTTCCATTTAATTTGATAGAATATACAGTTCTGTTTATTGAACCATCCTCAACCGATTGAAAAAAAATACGTTTTTTAACAGCATCATATCCGTAATAATTGGTCACTTCCCAATTGCCTCGAGTAATTTGATTTAATAACTTTCCACTAGAGTTATAGTGATAAATATGGTTGTATCCGTCATTTTCGCTGGTCCAAATAAAACTATTATCTTTTAAAAAAGTAAGATTGTCTGTAGTGTCAACATAAGCTTTATCGGTTTCATTTAGAATTATTTTTGGTTTAAACTCATCTTCCATTACATTGACAACAAATAAATTCAAATCGTTTTGATGACGATTTAGCGTAGTCACACTCAATGTATAAGGATCATTAGTCCATTTAAACCTAGGAATATATTCAAATTCCTTAAGTTTTTCAAGATGAATTTCTGCTTGATCTTTTTGCTTAACATAAACAATCCGCATAGTTACTTTAGCATTTTTTTCACCAGCTTTCGGATATTTAAAAACTTGTTGTGTAGGATATAATGCTTTGCCGTAAATATCCATTGAAAACTCCGGAACTTCGGTTTCGTCAAAACTTAGATAAGCAATCACATCGCTGCTTGCATTCCACTCAAAAGCACGTACAAATGCGAATTCTTCTTCATAAACCCAATCGGTTATACCATTGATTATTTTATTCTTTATACCGCTATTGGTAAGCTGCACAGTTTCATCTGTACTTAAATTTTTATAATAAATATTGTTTTCAAATACATAGGCTACCTTAGTACCATCTGGAGAAAAAGTAGGCTCTTGAATTTGATTGCCTGAAATAAGTTGAAGGTCTTTTGTAGCGATATTATAAACATAATAAATACCCTTAGAGGAATGTCGATAAATTTTTTCAGAATCAGTACCGAGTAATAACTTAGTTTCATCTTTGTTAAAATGATAACTTTCGAAAGATGAAATTTCTTCTAAATCCTTACTATCAACAATTGTTTCAACTTTTTCAAGTGTTTTATAACTGTATTTGTCTAAGCTAGTGTTACTAGTTTTACGATCAGAATTTAGTATGGTATAATAATCACCAATACTCATTGAATGAAAAGCATTTAATCGATTGGTACTAAAAGTTCCGTTTGACCAGATATCATCTAATGAAATATCTTTTTTTTGTGCGGTAATCGTTGCGGTGAAAGCAATAAATAGAATAAGTAGTTTTCTCATTATATATAAGAGGGTATTTTATAAAAAGCTTGCCAAGTTTACGGAAAATTCATCAAAAATCATCCCAAAAGTCAGATATTTTAAAATTCAATACTTTTCACATACCTTTAACGGCTATTTAGTAAGTAATAAAACAAATGACCAGGAGAATAGTTGGATTTTCGAAATTGACTAAAATAGAAAAGATAAATTGGTTAGTTAAAACCTATTTGTCTAATAATAAGGAGTCATTATCTGTTTTGAAGAAGTATTGGAATAATGATGAGCAGCTTCAACAACTTCATGATGAGTTTATAGAAAATACCATTTCTAATTTTTACCTACCCTATGCCATTGCTCCTAATTTTATAATTAATGGTAAGCCATATGTAATGCCAATGGCTATTGAGGAAAGTTCAGTCGTTGCGGCTGCATCTTTAGTGGCAAAATTTTGGAGTGAACGAGGCGGATTTAAAGCAAATGTAATTTCAACGACTAAGACAGGTCAAGTACATTTTATGTATAAAGGTGATTTTAATGAATTAGAAAATTACTTTCATAAAATTAAATCAAAATTACTGGAAGCGACAGATGCTATTACTAAAAATATGCGCAAGCGCGGAGGTGGAATTTTAGAAATAGAACTTAAAAACAAAACTAAAGAATTACCAAACTATTATCAACTGCATGTTTCTTTTGAAACTAATGATAGTATGGGTGCAAACTTTATCAATTCATGTTTAGAATCAATAGCCGAGGCTTTTCAAAAAGAAGATATTGAAATAGTGATGAGTATTTTGTCTAATTATATACCTGATTGTTTGGTTAGAGCAGAAGTGAGCTGCAAGGTTGAGGAATTAGATATAGAGAGTGGACATGAATTTACACAAAAATTTCAGCAAGCAGTTCAAATTGCCAGCGTTGAACCCTATAGAGCAGTTACGCATAATAAAGGAATCATGAATGGAATTGATGCTGTTGTAATTGCAACGGGCAATGATTTTAGAGCTGTTGGTGCCGGCGCACATGCATACGCTTCTCGCAATGGTACTTATAAAAGTCTAACAAATTGCTCAATAGAGAATGGTGTTTTTAAATTTTGGATTGAAATACCTTTGGCTTTGGGGACGGTTGGGGGATTGACAAAATTACACCCATTAGCAAAATTATCATTAGAAATTTTGCAAAATCCATCCGCAAAAGAATTGATGCAAATTGTTGCTGTGGCCGGATTGGCACAAAATTTTGCTGCTTTAAAAGCACTGACCACAACAGGAATTCAACATGGACATATGAAAATGCATTTGCAAAATATGTTAAATCAATTAGGAGCAACACAAGGAGAAAAAGTAGCACTAATTAATTATTTTGATGATAGGCAGGTAAGTTACAATATGGCATCTGAGGCACTTGAAAAATTAAGAGTGACAAATATTTTAGAATAGTATAATTCTATTGATTGATAAAAACTTTCTATACATTTTAAGAGAGATTTTGATTTCAAAGTTAGTACCTTTGAGATAACAAATAAGTTTAATAAAAAAATAAAATTATGGCTTTTGAACTACCAAATTTAGGTTACGCATATGATGCACTAGAACCACATATTGATGCTCGTACTATGGAAATACACCATACAAAACATCATAGCGGATATACAAATAATCTGAATAACGCTATCTCTGGAACTAACCTTGAAGGGAAATCTATTGAAGATATTTTAACGAATTTAGATATGAATAATATGGCTGTTAGAAATAATGGCGGTGGATTTTACAATCACAGTCTTTTCTGGGAGGTGATGAATCCGGAAGGAAAAGGAAGACTTTCAGGCCCTTTAGCAGATGCTATAAATGATGCATTCGGATCATTTGAAGGATTTAAAGATGCTTTTGCCAAGGCAGCTGCTACACGTTTTGGGTCAGGATGGGCTTGGTTATGTGTCCATAAAGGAGGTAAAGTAGAAATATGCTCTACTCCAAATCAAGATAATACGCTTATGCCCGGTGTTGGTTGTGGCGGATTCCCTATTTTAGGATTAGATGTTTGGGAGCATGCCTATTATTTAAATTATCAAAACAGAAGACCAGATTATATCAATGCATTTTTTAATGTAATTAATTGGAACGAAGTAGAAAAACGTTACGACGAAGCAAAGTAATTTAATATTAGCATATAAACAATTCGTCTTTACGAGAAATTGCGATAGTAATTATGTGGCAATCTGTTGAATTAACGGATATTCATGTTGCTATGCTTTCTCGTTAAGACGTTTTTTATTTTAAAAAATGAACTCCAGAAATATTGCTTTAATTCTTGCATTCTTAGCCTCTTTAATTTATGGTGTAAGCTTTACCGTAGCAAAAGACGTAATGCCAGTATATATTAAACCTTACGCATTTATTGTGTTAAGGGTTTTAGGGGCAACCATCCTTTTTTGGATAGTAGGTTTATTTTTTAAAAAAGAGAAAATTGAACGTCAAGATTTCTTTAGAATATTTTTAGCTGCTGCTTTCGGAACTTCAATAAATATGCTAACTTTTTTCAAAGGATTGAGTCTAACTTCTCCAATCAATGCATCTGTAATAATGCTAACCACACCGATTTTGGTGTTAATTCTTTCGACAATAATTTTAAAAGAAAAAATAACCTTATTGAAAATCATAGGAATTTTTATAGGTTTAATTGGGGCCTTTTTTCTAATTGTTTATGGTCATAATATTAATATGGAAAAAGGAGCACTATTGGGTAATTTCTTAGTGTTTGTCAATGCTTCTGTTTACAGTTTGTATTTAATTGTTGTAAAGCGTCTAACAGATAAATATCACCCACTTACTTTTATAAAATGGATATATTTATTTGGTTTATTTATAGTATTACCATTTGGTTTTTTTGAACTACAAGAGATATCATGGCATCAAATGACAAATACTCTTTATTTTAAAACAGGGTTTATAATTGTGTTCACCACATTTTTCGCCTATTTATTTAACTTATTTGCTTTAACCAAGTTAAAGCCAACAACACTAAGTATTTTTATATACTTACAACCAGTATTGGCATCTATGTATGCTTTACTTACTAAAAGTGATTCGTTAAATATGGTCCAAATTTTAGCAACACTTTTGATTTTTTTAGGGGTATATATCGTTACGATTAGCAATACTCCAAAGAAATTTAAAGTATCGCAATCTAAATAGTAATTGTACAAGACTTTAAATTGCGTAAATTAGCCTAATTTTTATCAAAAAAGTATATGATCCAATCTATGACAGGCTACGGAAAAGCCGAAATTGAACTCCATCAAAAAAAAGTTACTGTAGAAATAAAAACGCTAAACAGTAAAAACTTAGACTTAAATGTAAGAATCCCTTCATTTTACAGAGAAAAGGAGTTGGAAATTAGAAGCAATTTATCAAAACAATTAGTAAGAGGTAAAATAGATTTTTCCATCTTTATTGAAAGCACAGGAAGCCAAACCTCTACCGTAATAAATAAGGATGTTGTTAATAATTATATTGACCAATTAAGATCAATTGCAGTTACACCTCCTGAGAATTCACTTGAGATCGCTATGCGTTTACCGGATGCCTTAAAAACAGAAAGAGAACAATTAGATGAAGATGAATGGTTAGTTATTGGTAAAGCTATTGACGAAGCTTTAGTAAAAGTCCTGAAGTTTAGATTAGATGAGGGAAGTGTTTTAAAACAAGACTTTACCAATCGTATTAATACTATTCAAGAATTATCTGAACAAGTTGTAAGCTTAGATGAAGAGCGGCTCCAGAAAATGCGAGAAAAATTAGAAAAAGCTATTGCTGAATTAAAACAAACTGTTGATGAAAATAGATTTGAGCAAGAATTGGTTTATTACTTAGAAAAATTAGATATAACTGAAGAAAAAGTTCGATTAAATAATCACCTGGACTATTTTTTACAAGAATTAGATAGTGATATTTCTAATGGTAAAAAATTAGGATTTATATCTCAAGAAATAGGTCGGGAAGTAAATACAACAGGCTCAAAATCTAATTTTGCACCAATGCAAAAAGTAGTTGTGCAAATGAAAGATGAATTAGAGAAAATTAAAGAGCAACTATTAAATGTGTTATAAATGAAGAATGGCAAACTTTTAGTATTTTCTGCACCTTCGGGTTCTGGTAAAACTACCATAGTTAGACATTTACTTGGCTTAGAATATCTTAATTTAGAATTTTCGGTCTCCGCTACCTCTAGAGAAAAAAGAGGGGAAGAAGTTGAAGGAAAAGATTATTATTATCTTTCAACAAAGGAGTTTAAAAACAAAATTAAAAACGAAGAGTTTTTAGAATGGGAAGAGGTCTATAGAGATTGTTTTTACGGTACGCTAAAAAGTGAAATTGAAAGGATCTGGGCGAATGGTAAACATGTTATTTTCGATATTGACGTTGTAGGAGGTTTACGTATTAAAAAGAAATATCCAAAAGAAACCCTAGCAGTTTTTGTAAAACCTCCGAGCGTAGACGAGTTGAAGATTAGATTAAAAAAACGAAAGACCGAAACGGAAGACAAGATCAATATGCGAGTGGCCAAAGCCTCTGTTGAATTAGCAACAGCTCCACAATTTGATATGATTATAAAAAACCACGATTTAGATATTGCCTTAGAAGAAGCCGAAAGTTTAGTGGCAGCGTTTGTAGGTGTTAAAAAAAAAGAAGCAAAATGAACGTAGGTTTATATTTTGGCACTTTTAACCCTATTCATATAGGCCATATGGCAATTGCCAATCATATGGTAGAATTTACTGATTTAGATGAAGTTTGGATGGTGGTAACACCTCACAATCCTTTCAAGAAAAAAGCATCATTATTGGCTGATAGTCATCGTTATCAATTAGTTCAAATTGCAACAGAAGAGTATCCTAAATTAAAGCCTTCAAATATTGAATTTAAACTATCCCAGCCTAATTATACGGTAAATACATTGGCTCATATTTCTGAAAAGTACCCTCAGCATAATTTCAATTTAATAATGGGATCTGATAATTTAAAGTCTTTTCATAAATGGAAGAATTTTGAGGTTATTCTTGAGCGTCACCACATTTATGTATATCCAAGAATCACTGAAGGTAAAGCAATAAAAACTCAGTTTGATGAGCATCCTAATGTTCATAAAATTGGAGCGCCCATTATGGAAATTTCATCAACATTTATTAGAAAAGCTATTGCCAGTAAAAAGAATATTAGTCCATTATTACCATGTAATGTTTGGCAATATATAGATGAAATGAATTTTTATAAAAATTAACTTTTTTATAGGATTTATGTCAAAATTTCAAACTAAAAATTCCGTTGTATCTTTGTGTTCTCTCATGCATTATTTACATGGCAAAAAAGAAAATAAATACAAATAAATTTAAAGAAAAACTAACTTTTAAGTACCGTTTCGTTGTTTTAAACGAAGATACTTTTGAAGAACGATTTTCATTTAAGTTAAACCGATTGAATGTTATTGTTCTAAGTGGCGTAATTACTGTTCTATTAGTTGGGCTTACCGCTATAATTATGGCATTTACCCCTTTAAGAGAATATATACCCGGATATTCTTCCTCAGCATTAAAAAAGAAAGCTTCTGACCTGGTTTATAAAGTAGATTCATTACAACAACAATTGTCTGTTAATGATGTCTATATACAAAACATACAACAAGTATTGACAGGCAAAATAAAAACTACTATTATAGATAAAGATTCTATTGCTGAACAACTACGTATAGAAGAGGCCGATTTTTCTACAACACCGTTAGATTCTATTTTTAGAGAAGATATAGAACGAGAAGAGAGATATAGTGTTTTTGAAAAGGCTACAAAAACGACAGATCTGGTTTTCTTTGCACCAATTTCAGGAAAGGTTACAGACATTTATAATCCTAAAGAAAAGCATTATGCTATAGATATTGCTGTGCCAAAAGATACTCCCGTTAAAGCTGTAGCTGATGGAACCGTAATATTTACAGGTTTTACAGCAGAAACAGGTTTTGTAATTATTTTGGAGCATGCAAAAGGGTTTTTATCTGTTTATAAACATAACGCCTCAATACATAAAGAACAAGGAGACCTCGTCAAATCTGGAGAAGCAATTGCTAATGCAGGTTCTACGGGTGAATTGTCTACCGGGCCTCATTTGCATTTTGAATTATGGAATGATGGCTACCCCGTAAATCCGATGAATTTTATAGATTTTAAGTAATGGGCGTAAAATCAATTTTTGCAGTTCCAATTGCCAGACAAATTCAAAAACGTATTTATAAATGGGCAAGCCAACCTGATAAAACTCAAAAAAAAGTTTTTAAAAAATTAATCACACAGGCCAAAAAGACTTCTTTTGGTATGGACCATGATTTTAGCGCGATTTTCTCTTATCAAGATTTTAAACGGCAGGTTCCAATTAGAGATTATGAAGCATTAAAACCATATATAGAGCAAATTTTAAAAGGGAAATCTGATGTATTATGGAAAGGAAAACCATTGTATTTTGCCAAAACTTCTGGAACAACATCTGGTGCTAAATATATTCCATTAACAAAAGCCTCTATGCCTTATCATATCAAAGCCGCACGAAATGCTTTGTTAATGTATATTGCTGAAACCGGTAATGCCGATTTTGTAAATGGTAAGCTTATCTTTTTACAAGGGAGTCCAATTATTGATGAAAAAAACGGAATTAAGACAGGAAGATTGTCAGGAATTGTTGCGCATTATGTACCCAGCTATTTACAAAAGAACAGAATGCCAAGTTGGGAAACAAATTGTATTGATGATTGGGAAACAAAGGTAGATGCTATAGTTGAGGAAACTTTAAAGGAGGATATGACGCTTATTAGCGGAATACCTTCTTGGGTTCAAATGTATTTTGAAAAACTAAATGCCAAAACGGGAAAAACCATCAATGAAATTTTTCCTAATTTTAATTTGTTTGTCTATGGAGGGGTGAATTATGAACCTTATCGGAAGAAATTTGAAAACCTTATCGGAAAAAAGGTAGATTCAATAGAATTATTTCCTGCTTCTGAAGGATTTTTTGCATTTCAGGATAAACAGAATGAAAAAGGAATGCTCCTACTTTTAAATGCAGGTATTTTTTATGAGTTTATCAAAGCGGATGAGTTTCACGAAGATAATCCAAATAGAATTTCAATAGCCGATGTTGAAATAGGTGTTAATTATGTACTTATCATATCTACAAATGCTGGTTTATGGGGATATAATATTGGTGATACAATAGAGTTTACTTCACTAAGACCTCATAGAATTATTGTTACCGGTAGAATAAAACATTTTATATCAGCTTTCGGAGAACATGTAATTGCTAAAGAGGTTGAATATGCTTTAAAGGAAGCTGTTAAAGGCACAGATATTTCTGTAAATGAGTTTACAGTAGCTCCGCAAACAAACCCCGAAAGTGGTTTACCTTATCATGAATGGTTTATAGAATTTGATACTGATCCTAAAAACATGAATGATTTTCTTAATAAAATAGACTTGCTAATGCAAGAGCAAAACTCCTATTATTTTGATCTGATTGAGGGGAAAATATTAAAACCGCTTGTCGTTTCAAAAGTCAAAAAAGACGGATTTCAAAATTATATGAAATCTGTAGGTAAATTAGGCGGCCAAAACAAAGTACCACGTTTATCTAATGATAGAAAGATAGCCGATGTGTTGAAAAAATATTTAAAGAAAACGTGATTGTCATTCCGACAGAACAAAGTGACGATGAATTTATTTTAGATTTCTCAAATGCTTTGCTCATTTCGAAATGACATAATTCATAAGTATATAGAATGAAAGTAATATCAGTCAATCTTGGAGAAAAAAAGCAAGTAATCTGGAGAAAAAGAACTATCGAGACGGGTATCTTTAAAACTCCTGTACAAAATCCGATATTCTTAGATATTGAAGATGTACAACATGATAATGTCATAGACAGAAAATATCACGGAGGTATAGAAAAGGCTGTCTATGCTTATGGTGAAAACCATTATGATTATTGGAGAGAACTGTATCCTGATTTAGATTGGAATTATGGTATGTTTGGTGAAAATTTAACGATTACCAATTTGGATGAAACTAAGATATACGTTGGAAGTATTTATCAATTAGGAGAAGCAAAAATAGAAGTTACCAAATCAAGGCAACCCTGTTTTAAATTGGGAATCAGATTTAACAATTCTAAGGTTATCAAACAATTTTGGAATTCGACAAAAAGTGGAATTTATTTCAAAATATTACAAACTGGATATGTTGCTAAAAATGATGAGCTGGTCTTATTAGAAAGTAAAATAGAAAATTTTACAATTGCTGAAGTATATGAATCTAAAAGGGTAAAACAAGACAAATAAAAAAGCCCAAATAAATTTGTTCGGGCTTTTACGATACGATATAAATTATGTCTATTTTTTTAATAAATCTCTAATTTCACCTAAAAGATCGTTATCTGATGGTCCTGCAGGAGCTGCCTCTTCAACAGGGGCCTTAGTTTTGTTATAGGCTTTTACAATTATAAACATTACAAAACCTACAATTAATAAGTTTATAATGGTGTTGATCCATTCACCATAAGCTATTACTGCACCTCCAGCTTCCTTAGCTGCAGCCAAAGTTTTATATTCGTTACCATCCATAGCTACGTGTAGATCCGCAAAATTCATTCCGCCGGCAAAATAGCCAATAAAAGGCATAGCAATACTGTTAACAAATCCATTGATCACCGCACCAAGAGCTGTGGCCATAATAACCGCAACAGCAAAATCAATTACGTTACCGGTCATAATAAAATTCTTAAATTCTTTTAACATGATTATTTAGTTTTAAATGGTTAATAAATTGCAAGATACTAAAATTAACAATTATTTAACAATTCTTTTAACACGTTGAGAAATAGCGGTTAAAATTTCATAAGAAATAGAATTGATGTTTTCAGCTAATTGGTTAACTGTTTCTTGATTATCAAAAATAACAACCTCGTCTCCTTCGTTACAATCAATTTTTGTAATATTTACCATGAGCATATCCATACATACATTACCTACAATAGGAGCTTTTTCACCCTTTATAGAAACATAACCTTTTCCATTACCAAAAGCTCTATGAATTCCATCGGCATGTCCAATAGGGATGGTTGCTGTTTTTGTTGGCCGATCGGCTATAAAAGCTTTATTATATCCTACCGAGGTTCCTTTTTCTATATGATGAATCTGAGAAATAACAGATTTTAAGGAGGCTACATTTTGTAAATTTTTAATTTCATCATTGTCATTACCAAACCCATATAAACCAATTCCAACCCTAACCATATCAAATTGCGCTTCGGGATAATTAAGCACACCTGAAGTATTTAATTGATGTAACATGATCTTATAACCAATTTTCTGATTGAATGCTTCGGCAATTGATTTAAAAGATTGAATTTGTTGCAGCGTAAATTCTTTTTCATCAGCATCTTCTGAAGCTGCTAAATGTGAGAATATAGATTTGATTTTTAACTGTGAATTATCAGAAAGTTTTTTAATAATATAGTCGATATTATTTTCCCAAAATCCTAATCTATTCAAACCGGTATTAAATTTAATATGTATAGGATAATTAGACTGTTTTTTCTCTTTAGCAATATCAATAAAAGAATTCAGCACCCTTGCATTATATAAACTTGGTTCAAGATTTCTCTCAATAAGAGTTTCAAAATTAATGGGTTGAGGGTGTAATACTAAAATAGGAGTTTTTATTCCGGCATCTCTTAATGCAACGCCTTCATTTGTATATGCAACAGCAAAATAATCAACATTAAGTTGTTCTAAAAATTTAGCAATTACAACGGCATTTGTACCATAACCGAAAGCTTTAACAACTGCGAGGATTTTAGTATGATCTTGTAATTTAGATTTTATAAACTCAAAATTATGTTTGAGTGCCTTTAGGTCTATTTCTAATACAGTTTCCTGAACTTTAGTCATGCATTATTTTTCTTTAGGAGCTATTTCTTCTATATCTACGTTGATGTCTTTAACTTTTTCTTTAAGTATCTCTTTATAGTAAGCTGCTCTACTTAAAGGCTCATATTCTTGTGTTTCTCCTAAAAAAACTACGTCATCGTTTTTAACTTTTCTATGACTGTAATGTGCTAAATTTCCTGTTTTAGTACAAACAGCATGTACTTTAGTGACATATTCGGCAGTAGCCATAAGAGCAGGCATAGGCCCAAAAGGATTACCTTTAAAATCCATATCTAAACCGGCAACAATTACCCGTATACCTCTGTTAGCTAAATCATTACATACCGAAACAATTTCATCATCGAAAAATTGTGCTTCATCAATTCCAACTACTTTAACATCATTGGCTAAAAGTCTAATGTTTGCAGATGCAGGAACTGGTGTTGAACGGATCTCATTAGCGTCATGTGACACCACCATTTCTTCATCGTATCTGGTGTCAACAGCAGGTTTAAAAATTTCAACTTTTTGTTTTGCAAATTGCGCACGTTTTAACCTTCGAATTAATTCTTCGGTTTTACCGGAAAACATAGAACCACAGATTACTTCTATCCAACCAAATTGTTCTGTGTGATTTACTGTATTTTCAAGAAACATTTCGTAATTTTCAGCTTTGAAAGATTAATGATAATAATATTCATATATATTGAAAACAAATTTATTAAAAATAGCGTTCCTTTTTTAATTAAACGCATCATTTTATGCACAAAAAATTAGAAGCAGAATTAGTGAGTTTAGCTCATAGCATTTTACAAATGAAAAACAGACATGAGGCTGTAGCTTTGAAAGAAAAAGCTAGAGAAATATATGAAAAACTTTCTGTTTTAACTTTTGTGGATGATTATTTGGCAACTTCTCCAGATCTGGAAATTTCTAAAGATAAACTATTAAAAAAAATAGAAAATACCTTAAGTAAAGAAGAACCGTTAAAAAATATTTCAGAAGAAGTTAAAATTGAAAGATCAATAGAAACACCTGAAGTTGAAATTAGTGAACCTCAGGAAACCAAAAGTGAAGAAATTTTTGAACCTAAATTTGATTCTGTTAAAATAGATGTAGGATCTTTAAAATCTAATCAGATAAGTTCTAAAGAAGAATTTAGAGATACTATTTCAGCAGATAAGACATCTACATTATTTGATAAAGAAGAAAATAAGGATAATGAAAAGAAAACCTTAAATGATAGATTGGTAAAAAACACGATTCAGGTTGGGCTCAATGACAGAATCGCTTTTGTAAAACATCTATTTAATTTTGACCAATCAGATTTTAACAGAGTGTTATCACAATTAAATACGTTGAAAACTGAGAAAGAAGCCAAAGATTTTATACAAAACAAGGTTAAACCCGATTATAACTGGATTGGTAAAGAAGAATACGAAGAACGATTAATAACAATAATTGAAAGAAAATTTTCATAATTTATACTATATGAACGCTACAGAATTTAACACCCTTTTTGATGAAGTAATTAAGAAATATCACGTTATTGACAATGTTGATCAGCCATTTGAAAACCCTTATGACAAAACTGAGTTGTCTCATTTGTTATACAGAAAATCTTGGATCGATACCGTGCAATGGCATTTTGAAGATATTATCCGTTTACCGGATATTGATCCTATTGAAGCTTTGGCATTAAAACGCAGAATTGACGCTTCAAATCAAGATAGGACAGATATGGTAGAGTATATTGACAGCTATTATCTAGAGAATTCTAAGAATGTACAAGTCCAACCTGGTGCGAAAATAAATACAGAGAGTCCTGCATGGGCAATTGACAGACTATCAATTTTGGCATTAAAAATTTATCATATGAAAGAAGAAGCCTATCGCGATTCTGCTTCTGAAGAACATCGATCAAATTGCCAACAAAAACTCAATGTATTATTAGAACAGCGAAAAGATCTATCTTCAGCTATTGATGATCTATTAGAAGATATTGCTCAAGGTAAAAAATACATGAAAGTATATAAACAAATGAAAATGTACAATGATGATGAATTGAATCCGATGCTTTATAAAAAGAATTAAAGGATACGATGCTTAAGCATAGTCATTATTTTTACAAAATAATAGCCATTTGTTGCTTTTTTGCTCTGGTTAGTTGTAATGCTGCTTATGTAACAAAACCGTTTATTAGCGATAAAAATCCGAAAAAACCAGATTATCAAAATGAAGATAACTGGGCAGTTTTACCATCAAAATATACAAAAAAAATTATAGAACTAACATCTGGCTCAATTTCTGAATTAGAAGCAGATGTTTTTTATGTATATCCTACATTAATTACCAATAAGAAGGACAATCGCTGGAATATTGCTACTAATGATAGTTTACAAAATGTTAAAGTTTTAAATACAGCGGTTGATTTTCAGGCATCGGCTTGGGCCACTTCGGGCAAGTTATATGTCCCACTTTACCGTCAGGCACATTTACGATCATATTTTCATCTAGAAAATGGAGGTAAAGAAGCATTAACCTTGGCCTATAGTGATATAAAAGCAGCATTTGAAGTTTTTTTAGAAAAGTATAATAATGGGAGGCCGATTATTATTGCCGGTCATAGCCAAGGATCAACCCATTGTAGATTGTTACTTAAAGATTTTTTTGATGATAAGCCTCTTCAAGATCAATTAATCGCTGCTTATATTCCGGGAATTGGTGTCAAACAAGATGAATTTAAAACGATTAAGACCATGACAAAACCAAATGAAACAGGTGGTTTTGTTTCATGGAATACTTATAAAAGGAAAAAATTACCTAAAAATTATAATCGTTGGTATAAAGGCAGAGTTACTTCAAACCCCATAACTTGGGATGTTTCTATGAATACTAAAAGAGAAGACCATAAAGGGTTTTTATACACTAATAGTAAAATGTATGATAAAGCATTGAAGATTGAAGTTATTGATGGTATGATATGGACGACCTTACCGAGATTTCCACATCGTTTATTTGCTATATTTAAGAAAAATTATCATGTTGGTGATGTCAATTTGTTTTGGGTTGACATTCAAAAAAATTCTGAATTAAGAGTTAGAACTTGGTTTGAAGAGCATAAGAATTAATTCAAAAATTCTTTTAAGGCATCAATGTTATTTTTTGAATTACCAATAAAAATTTGATCATTCACTATAATTACCGGTCGTTTTAAAAAAGTATATTCTTCCAAGATCAAGTGTTTATAATCTTTTTCAGATAGGGATTGACCTTTCAAATCCATTGCCGCATACTTTTTTGATCTTCTGCTAAACAATGCCTCGTAAGATTTGCTTAGGCTGTGCATTTCTTCCAGTTGTTTTACAGTAATAGCTTGTGTTTTTATTTCCTGTAATTCAAATCCGTCTAAAGGAATTTGTTTTAAAATGCGTTTACAGGTATCGCAAGTTTTCAGGTAGTATATTTTTTTCATAAAATTATAACAATTATTATGCTAATTTAACTCAATTTGTTCGATGATAATATCATCCGGGCAGAAAGAATTTTGATCAAGGCTCCAATTGAGTTTAACTGAAATGGGGAATGTAGAGTTTGGTAAATCTATATTTGAAGTTTCAGGTAAATTGTAAAAATTGTAAAAATTCTCCTCAATTTTTATCAACCAGCCTCCACAACATGCACATAACCTCATGTCTAGACCAATTATTTCTGCTGTTGATTTTAACTCTAAATCATTGGTCGAATCGTCATTAGTACAACTTGTAGAGATTCCAATGTAACAAAGCAAAAAAATAATAATTAATTTTTTCATGGCTCATATTTTAACTTTAAGATGATATATTCCATGTTTAGTTGCTCCCAAACTAGCAAAATTATTACTTTTATGCTTTAATTAATATTTAATGGAAAAACAATTCGAAATCTTAAAAGCCAACAGGCTAATTATCCTTAAAATAATAGAGAATTTAAGTTTAGAGCAGCTCAATAAAATTCCTGACGGATTTAATAATAGTATTGCTTGGAACGTAGCTCATTTACCAGTTATTCATCAATTATTATGTTATAAATTATCGGGTTTAAAAATGACAGTTAGTAAAGAAATGGTAGAAAAATACCAAAAAGGAACTGCGCCTAATACTAATATGACACAAGAAGAATTAGAGGAAGTTAAAAAGAGTTATTTAAGTCAGGTTGATAAATTTGTTGATGATTATAAAAATAATTTATTCAAAACTTACAATGCTTATCCAACAAGCGCTAATGTCACTTTGTTTAATATTAGTGATGCAATTGAATTTAACAACTTTCATGAAGGTATTCATTTGGGATCTATTTTAGCATTAAAAAAACTCGTGTAATTATGGATTATTTTGCAATTGCTACCATATTGATAGTTTTGTCTGCTATTTTTGGTTATATAAATGTCAAGTTTATAAAATTACCTGACACGATTGGGTTAATGGTGATTACAATATTATTTACTTTGGCCGTTTTAGCCTTGAGTTATTTTGATGATACTCTTTTGCTGAAAGAGAAAGAATTTATTTCTCAAATTGATTTCAAAACTGTTTTATTAGATGTCATGTTGAGTTTTTTATTATTTGCAGGAGCATTGCACACTAATTTTCAGCAATTAAAAGTACAGCGCAAGCCTATTTTGATATTTGCCACTTTAGGCACATTAGTATCTACTTTTCTTGTCGGTATTTTTGTTTTTTATGTATTAAAATTTTTAAGTTTAGAGGTTGATTTTATCTACTGTTTACTTTTTGGAGCGTTAATTTCACCAACGGACCCAATTGCTGTATTAGGCATATTGAAAAAAGTAGGAGCTCCTAAAAATTTAGAAACAAAAATTGTTGGGGAATCGTTATTTAATGATGGTGTAGGTGTAGTGATTTTCTTAACAATTTACCAAATAGCACTTGGCGGACAAGAAATTTCTGTTACTCACATAGCTGAATTGTTTTTTGTTGAAGTTATTGGCGGAATTGCATTAGGCTTTGCCATCGGATGGGTTACATACAAACTTTTAAAAAGTATTGACGATTATGATATTGAAGTAATCATAACCATTGCAGCTGTAATGGGAGGTACTTTAGTGGCTCAACATTTTCACTTATCAGCGCCTTTAGCAATGGTAACTGCAGGATTAATAGTTGGTAATGATACCATGAGAGAATCGTCTATGAGTGAAATAACAGAACAGTATGTCGATAAATTTTGGGAATTAATAGATATTTTACTCAATACAATTTTGTTTGTAATGATAGGTATGGAGATATTAGTACTCACATTTAATGGACAGTATATCCTTGCCGGATTTTTAATTATACCAGTATTATTATTTGCGAGGTATATATCACTAATGTTACCCATTAAAATTTATGCTAAAAAATTACATTTTGTTCCAAAAACAAATTTAATAATGACATGGGGAGGTTTGCGAGGAGGAATTTCGATAGCCTTGGCATTAAGTTTAACTCAAGCAATGGAACGAGATTTGTTTTTGGTAATTACTTATATTGTAGTGGTATTTTCAATTATAGTACAAGGGTTAACAGTAGGTAAATTAATTAAGAAATTTACATAATATTACTTGAAAGTTTATGCTATTTTAGCAGACTGATAATGTAAATTATAGTTGATCAAATCGATTTAATTAGGATAAAGTATTGAAGTATAAAATAAACATATGAAATTCAACACAAAAACTATACATGGTGGTCAAAAACATGATCCGGCTACGGGAGCTGTAATGCCACCTATATATCAAACATCTACCTACGCTCAAAGTAGTCCAGGTATTCATAAAGGATATGAATATTCTAGAGCGGCAAATCCTACACGTACAGCCTTAGAGGATAACTTTGCAGCTATTGAGAATGGCACGCATGGTTTTGCTTTTGCCTCAGGCTTATCAGCCATAGACTGTGTTTTGAAAATGTTGAATCCCGGAGATGAGGTCATAGCAGGTGACGATTTGTATGGCGGTACCTATAGAATGTTTACAAGATTGTTTGAAAAATATGGACTGAAATTCCATTTTGTAAATATGGAAATTCCTACAAATATTGAACCATTCATCAATGAAAACACCAAGTTGATTTGGTTAGAAACACCCACAAATCCATTGATGAAAATTGCTGATATAGAAGAGATAAGTAAACTTACGAAAGCAAAAGACAGCTCTATATTAGTTGCAGTTGATAATACATTTGCAACACCGTATTTACAACTTCCATTAGATTTAGGAGCCGATATTGTAATGCATTCAGCAACAAAATATCTTGGCGGACATTCAGACGTGATTATGGGCGCCTTAATGGTAAAAGACGAGAAGTTAGCAGAAGAGATTCATTTTATACAATTTGCTGGAGGAGCCGTTGCCGGTCCGCAAGATTCATTTTTAGTACTAAGAGGAATAAAAACGTTACATATAAGAATGCAGCGTCATTGTGAGAACGGAATGGCAATTGCAAAGTATTTAGAGAATCACAGTAAAGTTAAAGAAGTATTTTATCCAGGTTTAGAAACGGATAAAAATTACGACATAGCAAAAAAGCAAATGAAAGATTTCGGTGGAATGGTTGCATTTAAACTTAAAGATGAGAGTAAAGTTAATACATTTAAAGTCTTAGAAAGCTTTAAAGTATTTACACTTGCAGAATCTTTAGGCGGCGTTGAGAGTTTAGTGAATCATCCGGTAACAATGACTCATGCTTCTATCCCCGAAAAAGAAAGAGAAAAACTGGGTATTACAGACTCATTAATTCGCTTAAGCGTAGGTATTGAAGATATCGATGATCTAATGGTTGATTTACAACAGGCTTTGAATTGAATTAGATGCTATCTTGAAATATTACTCAAATCAAAAATAGCACCGATGCTAAAATAAATTAGGGTATCATTAAATTTACTTCCAGAGAGGTCGCTTGGGGCATCTAATCCGTCAATTTTATCTGATAAGAAGTATTGCCAACGAGCATCTACAAACAAATCAAAATTGTTCATTTTGTAACGAGTACCAGCACTAAATGAAAGAGAAAAAGTATTATCTTTTTCAACAAATATAGAATTATCTACATCCTGCCAAGGTAATGGCAGTACTGAGGGATTGGTAATATAATTTCCAAGATCTGATGAAACCTCAGGATCAAAACTGTTATAATGAACACCGGCACTTACGTAAGGTGCAAATTTGTTGTCATCATTAAATAAAAGGCCATAATCTTCTAAATTTTTAAAATAATATTCTAGCTGTGTACCAATATTAAGAACTTTAGTACTTCCCTTCATAGCTCTAATTTGATCTCCAAAAGGACCAGTCTGTTCAGCATATTGACCTTTATGTTCTAAGTTTGTGTTAGTATAGAAAGATATTTCTGTTTTTAATTTAAAATGGTCAGAAAAGAAACTGGCACCATTTCTCCAATTATAATTACTCCCATAGAAACTTAAATAATGAGCTACAGATACGCCAAAACTAGTAGCCATACTACTGGGTAAATGATGTCTTTCTCCGTAATCCGTTTGCATAGTAACAGGTCCAAATGACACCCCAACTTCATGACTTAGATCTAGCTGAGCATAAGAATTTGACAATGGAATTAACAGTAATAATAAGAATATTTTATAAAGAAATTTCATGTATTCGCCCTTTTGTGGTGCAATTTAACAAAAATTATGCAAAAGCATCATTTTAAAAGTATCAAATTAAACTGATTTTATATAAAATTATTGTACCTTTTTAAAAATTAGATATTTTTTTTCGACGGATTCCAGAATGTGGTCTCAAAGTTTGTGATTTTATCATTTTTAATCATGATTCCCTCACTTTCTAATAATTGCTGCATTAAGTTGATACCATTAAAGTGATGTTTACCTGTAATGACACCTTGTTTGTTTACAACTCTATGAGCAGGAACTGTGGGGTCACCATGGCATGCATTCATGGCCCATCCTACCATTCTTGCAGATTTCGCAGCTCCTAAATATTTTGCTATCGCTCCGTAAGAAGTAACTCTACCGTAGGGGATCTCTTTAACAACTTCGTAAACTTTTTCAAAAAAATTATCATCTTTGGCCATAAGTAATAATAAAGTTAATGAAAATTATATAATATTAGTTAACAAATCTTATAAGTGGTATTTTATCTTAAACTTAATATAAGTGATAGCTTTATTTTGCTCTAGAAACTGTTTTTCGTAAAACGTTTTGATTAATGTGGCTTCTTCAGGCGTATGAGCATTATTGTAGATGTTGTGATGGGCATACAATATTTCATGATTTCCTTCTTGAAGGATACCTAATGTATAACCATGTAAAAATTCACTATCCGTTTTAAGGTGCGCATAACCCTTAGGAGTAAGAATTTTTTGATACTTTTTTAAAAAATCAGGATTAGTCAAACGATGTTTCATGCGTTTGAATTTAATTTGAGGATCTGGAAAAGTTATCCAAATTTCATGAACTTCATTTTCACCAAAACAAAGATCGATGAGTTCTATTTGTGTTCTTAAAAACGCAACGTTGGTTAAATTCTCTTCTAAAGCTGTTTTGGCACCCCGCCAAAATCTAGCCCCTTTAATATCTACCCCAATATAGTTTAAATTTGGGTTCTGTTTAGCAAGAGCAATTGTGTATTCACCTTTGCCACAGCCTAATTCTAAAATGATTGGATTATTATTGTTAAATTGTGTTTTCCATTTATTTTTTAAATAGAAACCATCAGAAATATCTTTACGAGAAGGTTGGATTACATTCGAAAACGATTCGTTTTCACGAAAACGCTTTAATTTATTTTTACTTCCCAAAATGAACGAATTGAAGAAATTTTATTGTTCGCCAGCTTTGCTTTGCTTTGCCATTTCACCAAGCCAGTAAAACATTGCTATAAAACCAATAATTACAAGAATTATATTAAAAGTGTTCGAGCCCCACCATCCATCAGCTGACCTAAAAGCATCATAAACTTTAAATGCAACGTTTGTACAAAAATCACCTATGGCTCTAAAAATATTGTTAGCAATCATATCTTAAGTATATTTACCGGACAAAAGTATGAAATATAAGTAATGATTGCCAAATTTTTTAATAAAACAAGACCAATTAATATATTAATTATTGTATTTGCGCTTGCTTTTCTATATGGCTTTTCATTTTATTTTCTGAATGAAGTTTCAACTGGATTTCTCTTCTTTTCAAAAAGTACTCTTTTTTTTTTAGTGCTATTAGTTACTTTTTTTATGATTAATTTTATTGTCAGAAAAAATGGATTAACAAAGGATAATTCTTATGTTTTACTTATACTTGGATTATGTTTTGGAATGTTTCCATACTCAACGCTGAATAAGCATCTTTTAATAACCCATTTATTATTATTATTTGCATATAGGAGGATTTATAGTTTAAGAACTGCTAAGAACACAAGAGATAAGTTATTTGACAGTGCTTTTTGGATTGGTATTGCCACAATTGTATACCCAAATAGTTTTTTATATTTATTATTGATCTATGCGGGTCTTTATACGTTTAATAAATCATCTGTTAGAAATATACTTATTCCTATTGTAGGATTTTTAACTCCAATTATTATTTACGGGACATACCTTTTAGCATTTGATAATTTCAATAATTTTAACCTGAATTTAAGCTATAATTTTTCTTTTTTAAATTACAACTCTTTTAAATTGCTATTGCCAATCACATTAATTTTAGGGTATTTACTATGGGCAATTTTCCCTACAACAGTAAAGATTGTGACTGTTAATAATGAGTTTAGAACTTCATGGTTTTTGATACAAATTCATTTGTTAGTTAGTGTATTATTGATCATACTTTCAATAGATAAGAATGGATCAGAATTCTTATTTATTTTCTTTCCAATAGCATTAGTTTTAACCAATTATTTACAACTAATTAGAGAAAAATGGTTTAAAGAAGTTTTTTTGTATTTGATTTTAGTGGTTACTATAACCAGTTATTTCTTATAATTTAGGACCGAACGATAGATCTCCGGCATCACCAATACCCGGAATGATATACCCTTTATTATTCAATTCTTCATCAATGGCGGTAATCCATAAATGTGTATCTTCAGGAAAAATACTATTCGTATAATCTACTCCCTCTTTTGAGCCAATTATAGAAACTATATGAATTTGCTTAGGAGTTCCATAGGTTTTTAAGGCTTTAAAAGTATTCTCAAGTGTTTTTCCGGTTGCCAACATCGGATCAGTCAATACCAATGTCTTATTTTCAAGTGAAGGTGAGGCAAAGTATTTTACAATAACCTCAAACTCATCTGCCCCTTCAGGATGGTGTCTATAAGCGGAAATAAACGCATTTTCAGCTTTGTCAAAGTAATTTAAAAGTCCATGATGTAACGGTATACCAGCACGTAATACGGAACACAATACTAGGTTATTTGCAGGGGTGGTTATTGGCTTATTTCCAAAAGGAGTTTTGATTACTTTTTTATTATAATTTAGACTCTTGCTAAGTTCATAGCCTAAAATTTCACCTATACGTTCAATATTTCGTCTAAAACGCATGGAATCAGTTTGTATGTCAATATCTCTTATTTCAGAAATGAATTGATTTAAAACTGAATTTTGAGTTCCTAAATTATGTATGATCAAAATATAATGGTTTTATACAAACCTACATAATTTTTTTCGTTTAAAATTTATAAAGTAGATTTCTTCTTCCTCAAAAAAGAATGTTTTTTTAAGAGGAAATATACCTCTTTAGGCCAAATCTAAAAATAGTAATTAGTTAGAAAAATTAGAAAAATATCGTATCTTCACATTGTAAAAACTATTTATTAATCAATTAAAATAACATTAAAATTATGGGACTATTTTCTTTCATTAAAAACGCTGGGGCCAAAGTTTTTGGTATCGGTAAAACAACGACAGAAGAAGCAGCTGAAGCTGCTGCTGAAAAAGCGAATAAACTGGTAAATGCTGTTGAAACTTTAGGGTTTGGCGTTACTGATCTTGATATAACAGTTGAAGATGATTTAGCAACTATTTATGGAGAAGCCGAAAATCAAGCTACTCGCGAAAAAATAGTATTAGTTGTTGGTAATACTGAAGGAATTGCTAGTGTTGATGATAGAATGTCTACTGCGATTCAAGAACCTGAAGCTCAATTTCATACCGTAGTAAGTGGCGATACTTTAGGAAAAATTGCAAAATCTTATTATGGAAATGCAATGAAATATCCTATGATATTTGAAGCTAACAAACCAATGCTTACTGATCCTGATAAAATTTATCCGGGTCAAGTATTACGTATTCCTGCGTTAGATTCTTAAAAATTCAATAAATAAAAAGGCCTCCAAGTGGAGGCTTTTTTTTTAAAGAATAATTTTTTAGAATTAGCAAATAGTATTAATTTTTTCCAATATTTTTTCGGGGGCAATACTTCTCATAACCTCATCATAACCATCACAAACCTTATTACCATATATAGAACAAGGAATTTTCGGATACTTTTTAAGATCGGGAAGCAACATATATTCTTCAGGTTGATTAAAAGGAGCAAACCCGGCGAATGGGTGGGTAATTCCCCAAAGGGTAATGACTTTAATATTTTGCATCGCTGCCAAATGCGAATTTGCAGAATCCATACTTATCATACAATCTAAATTAGCTATTAGGTTTAATTCGTCTTTTAAATTGAGTTTTCCTGCAACTGAAATAGTGTTTTGATATTTCTTTTCTAAACCATTTAAAACATTGATCTCTTTTGAACCACCACCAAATAGAAAGATTTTATATTGGTTTGAGCTTTCTAGTTTAGTAATAACCTCTTCAATTAGATCTAAGGGATACATTTTTGATTTGTATTGTGCAAATGGAGCGATACCAACCCATTTTAAATGATCATGGGCTATTATTTCTAAAATCGATGAAGATAAATCGGGTTTTAATGGGAATTCAGAATTCTTTAAATCAAGTGAAAATCCTAATTTTCTAAAAACATCGGCGTAACGTTCATGACTGGTTTTTAGTTGTTTAAAAATCTTATTTTCTGCTCGGGTAAGTGCTTTTTTTTCTGCCCTTCCTTTATGTATAGCAATACTTTTAATCCGTGATAGCGAAAATAAAAACCGCAAAATTTTGGAACGTAAAACATTATGAATGTCCGCAATGGCATCAATTTTAAGACGTTTCAGTTCTTTAGATAATCGGTAGAGACCTAAAATACCTTTATGTCTTCCATTTAGATCAGCAGCATAAAAGGTTACATTTTTGACTTCGTCAAATAATGGTTTTAAAAAAACTTTAGAAAGTACCGTTATTTTCACACCTGGATTTTGCTGAGATAACGCTCTTAACACAGGAACACTCATTGCCACGTCTCCTATAGAAGAAAGGCGTATCACCAATATATGAGATGTTAATTTAGACACTAATTTACATGAATATTACTGTGTAAAGTTACTTTTAATTTATCGACATACAAACTCAGGTTTTCACCCAATCAACTTCTAGTTTAATTCCTAACTATTCACTATTTTTTCTTGATGTTGTATAGACTCTTGATGTATAGCTTTGAATATTTTTTCAACAAATTCAGAACTTAGCCCATTTTCAGCACCTTGATTGATCATACCTTGAATTACCTCTTGCCATCGGCTACGTTGTAAAATTGCTACATTTCCTTCTTTTTTTACGCGGCCAATATTTTCTACAACTTCCATTCTTTCTGCAAAAAGTTCGATCAGTTGTTTGTCTAAAGTATTAATTTCTTTACGAAGATTTGTGAGCTTTTTAAGCGAATCTTTTTCTTCAACTCTATCTTTTCTAACTTTTAAATCTCGGGTAATTTCATCTAATCTTTCCGGAGTAATTTGTTGTTTGGCATCACTCCACGCGTTGTCAGGATCAAAATGTGTTTCAATCATTAAGCCTTCAAACTTTAGATCTAAAGCTGTTTGGCAAACATCAAATATACCGTCGCGCTCGCCACAAATATGTGAAGGATCGCAGATTATTGGCAAACTGGGGTATTTGTTTTTTAGATCAATAGGAATTTGCCATTGCGGAATATTTCGATATTTGGTCTTTTTAAATGATGAGAAACCTCTATGAATGGCCCCTAAGTTTTTAACTCCTGCTTTATGAAAGCGTTCAATAGCCCCCATCCACAAGGCTAGATCAGGATTTATAGGGTTTTTAACCAATACAATCTTGTCCGTACCCTGTATAGCATCGGCAATTTCTTGAATTGCAAAAGGGTTTACTGTTGTTCGAGCACCAATCCATAAGATATCAATATCAAATTCTAATGCCAATTTAGCGTGTTGTGCTGTAGCAATCTCTATTGTGGTAAGCATACCGGTTTCTTCTTTAACTTTAGCTATCCATGGAAGTGCTTTAGCACCATTACCTTCAAAGTTACCTGGTCGTGTTCTGGGTTTCCAAATACCAGCCCTAAAAACTGTGGCATCTGTATTCTTTAATTGGTGTGCTATTTTTAATACTTGATCTTCCGTCTCAGCACTGCACGGTCCAGCAATTACTAATGGGTGTGCAAGCTCCATATTTTTTAACCAAGTTGAGAAATTTGTTGATTCCATTGTTTCTATTTTAAAATTTGATAAAATACTAATGAGTATTTTTTATAAGTTCAATGTTTATAATAATTGTTGATATTCAAGGTATTAAAAAGCGATATACTATTTTACAATACCATTTAATATGTTTTTAATTCTATTTGTGTTTTTCATTACAGTGTAAACTTCATCTTCAGACTCATTTTCAATCAGGGTTTTAAAAGTTTCTAAATTTTTGATATACTCTTTTAAAGAAATTAATATATTCTCTTTATTCTGTAAAAAAATTGGCGTCCAGGTGTTGGGATTACTTTTAGCTAATCTAACGGTTGATTCAAATCCACTGCCAGCCATGTCAAAAATACTTTCTTCATCTTTTTCAATTTCTAACACCGTTTTTCCAAGCATAAATGAGCTGATATGTGATAAATGAGAAACATAAGCGATGTGTTTATCATGCTGTTGGGCTGAATCCATATAAACAGTACGCATTTTAATATTCGAAAATAAAGATTCAACACGACTGATCATTTCTTTACTACTTAAATTTTGTTCGCAAATTATATTTACTTTATCTGTAAATAAATTATAAATAGCAGCTTCTGGTCCTGAAAATTCAGTTCCCGCAATCGGATGAACGGCTACGAAATTTTTTCTATTAGAATGATTTTTTACAGCTTCGCAAACGCCTTGTTTAGTTGATCCAACATCAAAAACCAATGTATTTTCGTTAATTAGGTCTAAAACTTGAACAGCTATTTTTGGGATGACATTTACAGGAACGGCTATAACAACAATATCAACGTTTTTAACTATATCTAAGGTGGCTTTTTTATAAATTATACCAAGATCAAGAGCTTTTTGTAAATGCACAGGGTTATTATCAACACCATAAATTGTTGACCATGTAACTTTTTTTAACTCTAAGGCTAATGAACCTCCAATTAGCCCCAATCCAATTACAGCAATTTTGTTCATATTGATTTAGTTATTTGCAATTCTTGTTAATACTTCGGATAATACTTCTTCGGTCACACATAATGAAATTCTAATATATCCTTCACCATTGCTTCCAAAGATGGATCCAGGTGCCAAAAAAATATTATGCGTATATAAAAGTTCATCAGTTACTTCTGTTGCTACTTTTCCTTTTGGGAGCTTTGCCCATACAAATAAACCGGCGGTATTTTTATCATACGAACAGTTTAATACATCAGCAATTTTCCAAGCAATAATTCTACGTTTTTCATAAACTGTATTTAAGTTTTTAAACCAATTTACATCGCTTTGTAAAGCGGCTATTGCCCCTTGTTGAATACCATAAAACATACCGGAATCCATATTACTTTTTACTTGTAAAATAGGTGAAATATGTTCAGAAGAACCTAATACCATTCCTACACGCCATCCGGCCATATTAAACATTTTACTTAATGAGTTTGTTTCTATAGCAACATCTTTTGCACCTTTAATTGCCAATATACTTTTAGGTTTGTCATTTAAAATAAAACTATACGGGTTATCATTTACAATCAAAATTTGATACTCTTTAGCAAAAGCAATCAATTGTTCAAACAATTTTTTAGTTGGTTTACTACCCGTTGGCATGTGTGGATAATTTATCCACATAATTTTAACCTTTGAGAGGTCTGTTTTAGCCAGAACTTTTAAATCAGGGAACCAGTTATTTTCTGCTGCTAAATCATAATAAACAGGTACTGCTTCTACTAAATTAGTAACTGAAGTGTACGTTGGGTATCCCGGATTGGGAATTAAGACTTTGTCGTCTTTGTTTAAAAATGCCATAGAAATATGCATTATACCTTCTTTTGACCCCATCAAAGGCAATATTTCATTTTCCGGATTTACTCCAACATTGTAATACTGCTTATAAAAACTGGCGATTGAATTTCTGAATTCAGGTAACCCTTGATAGCTTTGATATCCATGAATATGATTTTGTTCTAAGGTATTTTGCATTGCCCTACTTACGGCTATAGGTGGATCGAGATCAGGACTACCAATACCAATATTTAATATAGGTTTCCCTTCAGCCTTCAACTTACGCACTTCTCTTAATTTAACAGAGAAATAGTACTCATTTACATGTTTTAATCTGTTAGCTTTAGCTATCATATTTTCTTTTACTTTGTTGGTATTCACCTAATATTTTTAAACTACTTACTTTTTCATTAACAGTAGATATGGCTTTTTCGAATTGATTATAATCGTCAAAAATTACATCAGCAAAAAAAGCATATTTCCATGGTTTATCAATTATAGGCAGTGACTGTATTTTAGATAAATTCATATTAAATTCTGAAAACACTTTTAAGATTTCAACCAAACTACCAGTTTGATGATTAGTAATAAACCTTAATGAAGCTTTATTAATGATTGAAGGACGTTCTATATTTCCATTACGTTTTTTTAAGATAAAAAAGCGCGTATAATTCTGTTTCCGTGTTTGAATTTCATTTTCTATAATGTTTAAATTGTAAATTTCAGCTGCTTTTTTACTGGCAATCGCGGCTATACCCTTTAATTGTTTTTCTTGAATTTGTTTAGCAGATTCGGCAGTATCAGCTTCTTCTACAAGTTTAATATGTCGATGGTTCCGAAAAAATTTCCTGCATTGTAAGATTGCCATTGGATGAGACCAAACTTCCTTTATATCGGCTAGTGATTGCCCGTTTAAACCCATTAAATGATGATGAATAGGCAAATGAACTTCTCCCTGAATGTATAAATCAAATTCATCAATTAAAGCATAATTTGGTAAGATAGATCCAGCCAATGAATTTTCAATTGCCATTACTGCACCATCAACGTTTCTTTTGTTAATTAGTTCTGGTATTTCTGTAAAGCTTAAACATTCTTTCAAAGTTATTTCATCACCAAAATATTGATTGGCAACTAAATGATGGAAAGAACCTTCTATACCTTGAATGGCTATTTTCTTTTTATTATTCATTAATAATGATGCATAAAAAAAGTCCCGATTTCTCGAGACTTTATGTGATTATATATTTATTATCTAAATAACACCTACAAAGTCTCGCTTTCTTATATAAAAATAAAAGAAGTAAAAATAAGCTTTCCAAGTGTTTTTTAATTTCATTTGATCTTAATTAAGAGGCAAATCTAAACTTAAAACTTAATAAAACAAATTTTTTTAATGATTAGTGATATTTTTTATCAAATATCTAATTTATGAAGTAATAAATTATGTGATTTTTAATTCCTGTACTGCTTTAATACTAAATTTCATTTAGAATTAAATTAGAATTGATTTGAGGATATCTTATAATTTATAGAAACTTTCTTTTAAAAATTAACCTAAAATAGGATTGTTTTGAGGATATTCTCCTAAAATTTTTAATTCAGTAACGTTTTTTTCCAAGGTTAATAACGCTTGGCAATATTCTTGATAATCTTCAAAAGTGAGATCGATAAAAAAGGCATATTTCCATGGTTCTTTGGTAATAGGGACCGATTGAATTTTAGAAAGATTTAAATTATATTTAGTAAAAATAGCTAAAATATCTGCTAAATTTTTTGTCTTGTGCTGTGTAATAAACTTTAAAGAGGCTTTATTATTTAAATAATCTTCCGGATGGTATTGACGCTGTTTATTCAGCACAAAATAACGAGTCATATTTAATAGATCGGTTTGAATTTCTTCTACGATCATTTCTAAACCATATATTTCTGAAGCTTTATTACTGGCAACAGCCCCTATACCTTTTAGTTTTTTTTCTTTAATCATTTTTGCTACACTAGCAGTATCTTTTTCTTCTATAATTCTAATTTCAGGATGATTTCTAAAAAATTGCTGACAGTGTTGTATTGCTATTGGGTGAGACCAAACCTCTTTGATATCTTTTAATTGCTGTCCAGGTAATGCCATTAAATTATGGATCATAGGCAAAAAGATTTCACCTTGAATACTTAAATTGTGAGAATCTATCAAATGATAGTTTGGTAAAATTGCACCTGCAATAGAATTTTCTATGGCCATAATGGCACCATCTACAACATTTTTATTGATTAGTTCAGGCATTTCAGAAAAAGACATGCATTCACTTAAACTTACGTTTTCACCAAAAAAGTTAGTGGCCGCAATATGATGAAAGGAACCTTTGATTCCTTGAATAGCTATTTTCATTAAATTATGATGTAAAATATGAGCGGCGCAAAAGTAAAAAAAAATGTCACTAAGATTGTAATATTTGTTACAAAAAATAAAAAAAATAAAAAAAATGATTATAAAAAGCTATATAACAGACAGTTAATAATTTATAATCATTTTAAATAAGAATGGTTTTGATGATAATATCTTGTTCAGAATAACGATTTTAGAAAACATCATAGCGTCAATATCAGTAAGTATATGTATCTAGAATGGCCAATAGTTCATTTTTAATCATATTGAATTTTTTAAACATTAAAAAATGGTTTGCATCTTTTACAGTAATTGCATTTAGCAAGCTGTCATTTACTTTTTCGGTGATAAAATCGATATTTTTATAAGGCACAATTCTATCCTTTGTACCATGGTAATAAGTAATAGGTGTTTTAATAGATTCCCAATCGTTGACCATTTTGGTGAGTTCAGTTACATGCGCTATTTTTTCATTATCAGATACTTTTAATGCTTTAGAGAAGATCCATTTAGTCAATTTCCAGCGTACCAATTTCGCAATACCAAAATACTTTTCATCTTCAGGTGAAATGGCCCCGGCTATCAGCACACTATGTTTAATTTCTGAGTGTTTAAATGCCATTTTTGCTGCAATTGGTACACCATATGACCATCCAACAAGCACAACATCATTAAGTTGATGTTTTTTTATAATCGAATATATACTTTCGGCTTGTTTTCTAATAGAAACCTCAGCATTACCATAGTCTGAATAACCATAACCCAAACGATCAACGCTAATAAGGTTTGCTTTTTTAATTAGATCACGATCTTTTAAATAATTAAAAAAATTATCACTGGCTCCTGGAGCACCATGAATAAAAAGCAAAGTAGGTAGTTTATTATCGATAGGTTTTGAAGCAATATATCTAATCGTTTTCCCTTGAAAGTTTTCTCGGTATATTTTAGGAGACAAATTTGTTTTTTTAAACTCTTTATGCACCCGTTTGTCACTCTGTTTGAATGTCATGCAAGAATTGAATGAAATAATTAGAAGTAAAAAAAACAATGAGAATATTAATCTCTTTTTTATAGAGAACATTAAGTTAATGAAAATTTAGTTAGTGAATTCTTTCAAATGTATCTAAATTACAATAAAGATTTGTTTCTTTGCTATTGTTAATTATATCACATGTCAATAATAGTCGAAAATATAACAAAAACTTACGGCAGTCAGAAAGCCTTAGACAATATTAGCTTTAGTATTGACGCAGGTGAAATTGTAGGTTTCTTAGGACCAAACGGAGCAGGAAAATCTACCATGATGAAAATTATTACAGCCTATATTACTCAAAATGAAGGGTTGGTAAGTGTGAATGGTCATAATGTTGCTTCTGAACCTATGTTAGTAAAACAATCTGTGGGTTATTTGCCAGAACATAATCCGTTATACTTAGAAATGTACGTTAGAGAATATATTCAGTTCAATGCCTCGGTTCACAAGATTTCAAAAAATAGAATTGATGAGGTTATTGAACAAGTGGGCTTGTTACCAGAAGCTCATAAAAAAATTGGTCAGCTTTCTAAAGGATATCGTCAACGTGTGGGTTTGGCTGTTGCCTTATTACATGACCCCGAAGTATTGATCTTAGACGAACCTACAACCGGTTTAGACCCGAATCAATTAGTTGAAATTAGGAGTTTGATCAAAGAAATTGGGAAGACTAAAACAGTTCTCTTTTCAACGCACATTATGCAAGAAGTAGAAGCGGTATGTGATCGGGTAATTATCATCAATAAAGGAAAGATCGTAACTGATAAAAAATTGAATGAATTAAAAAATAACGAAGATCAAATTGTTGAAGTTGAATTTGATTTACGCATTGAAGAACAATTATTAAATCAGCTGCCAAAATTAATTAAGGCTATTAATTTAAATGATAATGTTTGGCAACTCACATTTAATACAAGCAAAGACATGCGCCCTGCAATCTTTGACTTTGCACATGATAACGGCTTAAAACTCTTACAATCACAATTAAAAAATGAAAATTTAGAAAGTTTATTTAGAAGTTTAACAAATTAATTTTAGAGTCTTGTAGGGGGATATTTAGAAAATATTTTTTCAAATGTTACTCTTAGATATTCATTTTTTTCTTCAGGGTTTATTCTAGGATTAAATTTCCCTTCATAATTTGCTTGCCAGATCAAAACGTCTTTTGTTACATCAATAAGGTCAACTTTAAATAGCTGTGTTATAGTATTTGACCTAATTGGAATTCCGCCACTTATACCCACACCTACATTTCTGCCACCGGTGCCAAGGCCGATGCCAATGCCTTTATTGCTAGGTGTTTCAAATTGTTCTGAGACAATATTCACATAAAAGTCAGGATCAGATGATTGTTTAAATCCTTTTAATAATAGCGCGCTTTCTAATTGTTGGAGGACTCTGGTACTGTCTAATTGATTCATATCTAATTGTAGATAAGGATAAAAATCAAAGGTTTTATAAGAATTAAAATTGGCAGCTTTATCATAATCATATACTACTTTTGGAGCACAACATGAAAAAAATGTTATTAAAGTTATAACGGCTAAAAACGTATATATAAAATTAAATTTTCTCATTTTCTTAGTCTAATTTACAAATTTAGATCGGAGCTTTATGACAAAACATACATAGAATTAACAATTTCTTCAGTTAACAGTATCCTTTTTCTTCTTCTTCTTTCCGAATATGTTTCCCAGAATATCTTTTGCAACATCTTTTACAGCATCTTTTTTTATAGTATCTGTAGCGGTTGAATCTTTTTGTTTTTTCTTTCCGCTTAAGAGGTCATCTAATACATTAGCGACTTCTTCTGTACCTTTTTCTACTAATTTATCTTTTTGCTTATTTGCTAATTGTTTGCTCAAATTGGTAACTGCAGATTTCAAATCGGTTTTCACATTCGGGCTATTAAATTTTCCAGAAATCAATGCATTTACCGGAACCTTTATCGTGCTTAATTCCTCATCATTCAACTGTGCTAAAAGCTGAGAAGCTTCTTTACCTAAATATTTTGCCGGGACGTTAATAACAGCATCATACGCTAATGATGTGTCAAAATTATGACCACCCGAGACAACTATTTCAATATCATCATAATTCAAATTAAAAGGCTTTATTGCAACCTTACCATCTTTAAAAGTGACGGCAGTTTTTAAGTCATCAAGATTTAATTTTTTTGAATCAAAAAAGCTGAGATTTTGTTCTAAACTTTGTAATAAAGGTGCTTTTTCCGATGAAATTTTTGAAGACAATAATTCTGCTAGTAAATTGCCGCTTAACGAGTTTAAGTCAGGTGTAAAATCATCTTTTAAATTTCCTGACAAACTAATTTTAGAGTTAATCTTTCCATCAATAACTGAGGCTATTGGTGCCAATGCTTTTAATAGATCTAATGTTGTAAATGATTCAGTAATATTAAATTGTTTGATGTCCAGATCCATCGTAAAACTAGGAATAGCCTCTTTAGTCGAAACTTCACCGTTGAACCCTAAAGCACCGTCAAATACATTTGATCTCATATTTCTTAATGCTGCTTTTTGATCTTTTATGATCAAGGTTCCTGTTACATCCCTAAGTGTAATATCATCATATAAAACTGTTTTGGCTTTTGCGTCAATTGCGCAATCTAAAAATGATGGAATTTTAATGCGTTCTTTTGAAGTTGTTGGTTTAGTTATCTCGTCTGTTTCGTTATTTTCAATTTCAGTAACCATAAAATCGTTTACTGAAAAGGTATTTGATATTACATTAAACTTCCCTTCTAAATTTTTATCCGCAAAGATAAATCCGAGTATATTATTGATAGAACCGGATGCGATAATGTCAGTTTTACCTAAAGTTGCATCAAAAGTATTTAAGTTAACTGTTTTCGGATTAAATGTAATTCTCGCTTTCTTAACTTCTAATGGACTATTCAATTCTTTCGATTCGTACTTAAAATTTGCTACACTAAATTTACCTGATGTCTTTGTATTCTCATAGTGATGATTTTTGATTGAGTTCATATCAAAGCTCGTAGTCGCATCTAAATCCAAAATTCCTTTGATACCCTTCACACCTTCTGCCGGGTAAATTTTTTCTAAACTAGCAAGGTCTATAATACCTTTAAGACTAGCCGTTACTTTCATATTCTCACTAATGTTTAACAACTTCGCATTTGCATTAAAAACCTCTTCATCTATTTTAAAGGATAGTTTATTAATATTGGCGTAGGTATCTCTAGGTAAACCGGTGGCATTTGCAATTTCAGTATTGATGTTGATATTTTTTAGTGATTTGGGTAAATCAGGATATTTGAAAGAGGCATTGTCTGAATTGATCAAAATATTAAATCTCGGAATGTGAGTTTCATCTACAGTTCCCTCAATTTTACCTTTTACATCAAAATTACCTGTAGTGGTTACTCCTTCAATATTTTTAGAATAGTGTTTAGGAATTAACGCTAAAAAGTTTTTAAAATCGGAGGAAGGTGTTTTAAAAGTTATGGCTACTTCCTGATCATTTTGATTTTGTTTAACAAATCCGTCAAAGATTAGTGGAAGTTCATTGATGGTTGCTTTATTTTCCAAAAAGCTGTATTTATTTTCCTTTAGATCAATGCCAAGTATGGCATCTAGGGTGATCTTATTTTCGTTCAAATAAGCTATGCTATCTAATTGTAATGAAACTGAACTTGATGTTGTGGTTTTTAATTCTGATGTTACTGACGATAGATTTCCTGTTCCAGAATGGTTAAGGTCGGTTAATCTTAGTAATAATTTACCCGAAGCATCATTATACGAGACTACGCTGTTAGTTATATTATATGATTGTAACCCTAATTCAAAAGTACTGGCATTGTTATTACTAATTTGGCCTTTGTCATTTTTGTCAATGGTAATGTTGTAGTTAGCGTTACCACTACTATCAATTTTAATTGCAATAATGGCTTCATCCACAGCAAAATTTGTAATATTGATACCTTCAGATTCGGTTTTAAAAATGTCTTTGAATGGCATTTTAAGATCAATTGTAGCAGCGCTAAAAAGGGTGTCACCGGCAAAAGGTTCTTTATTGACCAAAGAAATTTTTTTCAAGGAAACTTCAGCACTTGGAAAACTACTCCATAAACTTAAATCGGCTTCTTCAAAATCAAATGTGGCGTTAACATTATTATTAATGGTTTGTTTTACTAAATCAATAATTTTATCTTCAAAAACTATTGGAATAATGACGATAACAGCGAGACAAAACAATATTAGAATTGTGAGAATTTTAAAGATTTTTTTCATTGTTTGATAATTTCAGAATGCAGTTAAGAACTCATAAAATGAATAACGAATTTAGTACAAATAGATTTCATTAAAAGGTTAATTTTATTTGTTAAAATTTAAAGCTATTCTTAAAGAGGATCTTGAAATAGAAGAATTGTAAAAAATTGTACTTTTGTCAAAAATTTAACTGATGGAAATTTCTTTAATTCCGAATATAAAACACACCAATAGTAATAACTTTTTTTTATTAGC